>Ga0208355_1000045_pt1 | contig 62141 bp, 53 predicted proteins | sample NGESurdeep072012_6_FD_184458 | JGI IMG/M metagenome (GOLD analysis project Ga0208355, IMG submission 184458) | Arctic peat soil microbial communities from Barrow, Alaska - NGEE Surface sample 210-3 deep-072012 (SPAdes) | ecosystem: Environmental > Terrestrial > Soil > Wetlands > Peat ... | reverse complement strand
AAGCCGACGAGACGTCGGCGCTCCCAGAATTACAAATCAACCCGGGACTTTGACGGCAAGATTTCAGCTTGCCTGCAGGTTCCGTCCGTGCCTTGACCTGCCGGAAGGCAAAATGAAGCCAATCATCGCCGGCACGCTCAACAGACCTTCGCTTTCAACCGTGGCGGTTCAATTCATCTTGATCCGGTAAAAACGCTGGCTGTCCGCGCCAGGAACATCCGATACCGTAACGGAACCATTCGTGGCGGTGATGGGATTGCCGAGGTTAATCCAGTTGGTGGTGGACAAATCCGAGCTGTATTGCACCTGATACGTCATGTTGGATGCCGTGTTCCAGGTCAAATTAAACTGGCCATTCACCCAGTTGAAGGTCTGAATTGTTGGGGGAACCACCACCATAAAACTGGCAACACTGCTGACAACGCTGCCGTACGGACTGGTGATCAGGACGCTGTAGTTTCCGGAGTTGGTTACGCTGGCATTCAACAGTTGAAGCGTGGGATCACCGCTGAAGTGAACCTTGCGGATGCGGTTGTAACCTATATCCGCAATATACAAATTGCCCTGTGAATCGAAGGCCACGCCCCTGGGGCTGCTGAGTTTGGCGCTGGTAGCCGGGCCATAATCGCCGGGATTATTGTTTCCGCCACCAGCCACAGTCATCATAATGCCATTGGTATCCATTTTGCGGACCCGAGAACCTGTCGTGATGTATAAATTATTGTAGCGGTCCAACCCCACCCCATAAGCATAGGAAAGGAGAGTATTGGTCCCTAACAGGCCATCACTGGAACTGGAGCCTCCGCCAACAATCGTGTTGATAATGCCATTGGTGTCCACCTTGCGCACGCGGCTGTTGTCGTTGTCGGCAATGAACACGTTGCCGGATGAATCCAGAGCTATCCCACAGGGAGTATTGAGCTGGGCATTGGTGGCCAGCCCGCCGTCACCGGAAAATCCTCCGGTGATAAAATCCGTATTACCTGCCACAGTCGTGATGATCCCATTGGTACCGACTTTTCGAATGCGACAATGGGCACTCTCATTTATATACAGATTGCCATTGCTGTCCAACGCCGCACCTGTGGCGGAGTAAAGTTGTGAATTTGTCGCCTGGCCACCGTCATTCGATGTGCCCACCGTGCCGGTACCAGCCACGCGGGTGATGATGCCGTTGGTGTCCACCTTGCGCACATCACCGTTGCCATATTCGGAGATATATAAATTACCGGCAGCGTCAAACGTTACCCCCGCAGGCCGATACAAGGTTGCATTGACCGCAAGCCCGCCGTTACCGGAATTACCTTGTGTTCCAGTGCCCGCTATGGTCGTGATAATACCGTTGGTATCCACTTTGCGAATGCGGTTGTTGCTGTAGTCGGCAATGAACAGGTTGCCGGCAGCATCAATCGCCACTCCTTCAGGAAAATTCAGTTTGGCATTGGTCGCTGATCCGCCATCACCAGAAAACCCCCAGCCGCTCGTCCCGGCCACGGTCGTGATGATGGGCGGCAGATTTGTGCCATTGAGCCGCCATTGATAAGTAAACGGCCCATCACCAGTGACCACCACGCTCAACTGGCCGTTGCTGCCAACCAACACGATCTGATTCGTCGGTTGACCGGCAATGGCCGATGGCAAACCAACGGTCATGGTCGCCACCGCACTCGTGATGCTTCCGTAATTGTTTGTAATCACCACCTGATAATTGCCCGCATCACTCCACTGCGCGTTGGTCAGGTTCAATGACTGGCCGGTCTGACCAGCCAGGTTGGTTCCGTTCATCTGCCATTGATAAACCAGCGGAGCCGTGCCGGTGACATTCACCGTAAATGTGGCATTGCTCCCCAATCCTGCGGTCTGGTTGGCAAGCGGACTCACGATGGCCGGTGGCAGCAAGACGGTCAAAGTAGCCACCGTACTGGTCACACTGCCATAACTGCTGCTGACCACCAAGGTGTAGTTGCCGGCATTGGCAGCAGTCAGTTTATCCAATGCCAGCGTCGGCCCCTGTCCAAACCGGCGTATGCGGTTGTTGTAGGTATCAGCAATTAAAATCCGACCGTAGCTGTCCATCGCCACGCCAGAGGGATAGTAAAGCGGCGCATTGGTGGCCGCCACCCCGTCACCGCCATAGCCGTATGAGTTGGTTCCTGCCACCGTGGTGATAATGCCATACGGATCCACCCGGCGGATGCGGTTGTTGCTGCGGTCGGCAATCAACACATCGCCATATCCATCCACGGATACCCCGAATGGATTCATGCCCGCATTGGTGGCCACGCCATTATCCCCGGAAAATGAAGTCGAGCCGTTGCCGGCGATTGTGGTGATGACTCCATAAACATCCACCTTGCGCACCCGGTAATTATATGCATCGGCAATGAACAGATTGCCGTTCCCGTCCATGGCCACACTTTGCGGCCTGTAAAGATTGGCATTCGTCGCCGCACCGCCGTCACCGGAGAAACCTGAGCTGGACTTTCCTGCGACCGTCGTAATAACGCCGTTGGTATCCACTTTGCGGATACGGTGATTGTAGGTATCGGCAATAAATAGATTTCCATTGGTATCCACCATTACACCATAAGGATAATACAGCTTAGCATTGGTCGCCGCACCGCCGTCACCGGAGAAGCCCGAACTTGACTTTCCTGCGACCGTCGTGATGATGCCGTTGGTGTCCACTTTGCGAATGCGGTTATTGTAGGTGTCGGCAATAAATAGATTTCCCATGCCATCCACAGCCATACCATAACTCGTGTTTAAATAGGCATTCGTGGCTGCGCTACAGTCGCCGTAAAAAGCGGCCACTCCCTTTCCCGCCACAGTCGTCATCACCCCGTTGAGGTCCACCTTGCGGATGCGGTAATTGCTGGAGTCCACGATGAATACATTACCAGCGCCGTCCGCCGCCACGCCATAGGGGAAATTAACCTTGCCGGTTGTGGCGATGCCGCCATCGCCGGCAAAACCGCTGGTTCCGTTTCCGGCGATTGTGGTGATCAGGTTGTTCGGCAGGTTCGTCCCGTTCAACTGCCATTGAAACGTAAGCGGGCCCACGCCTGACACCCCGGCAACCATCAATGCTCTACTGCCCGACAGCAGCGTTTGATTGGTCGGTTGCGATGTAATGGTTGGCAGCCAGCCAACCGTCAAGGTGGCGATATGACTGGTGACGCTCCCATACGGGCTGGACACCCAAACGCCGTAAGCACCCGCCAAATTCGTCGTAACACTGGATAAAGACAATATGGAATTGGTTTGTCCATCCATCGTCGCCCCATTGAACAACCATTGATAGCTGAACGGCGGCGAACCGGATGCAACCACGCTGAACGTTGCATTGCTGCCGCCTGGCACTAATTGGCTGGTGGGCTGCGAAGATATACCGGGTGGAGTTGTGAACACCGTCAGAATTGCCGGACTGCTAGTCACACTTCCGTAGTCATTAGTGACAACGACGCTATAATTACCCGCTTGGTTGGTATCCATCAAATTGAAGATATAGGTGAAATTCGTCGCACCGGAGATGGCCAAACCATTGAACAGCCATTGATAATTCAGCGGCGGTGTGCCGATGGCGATAACATTGAAAGTCACATTCGTTCCTGCCGGCTGGGTTTGATTTCCCGGTGTCCCCGTAATCATGGGGGCAGTTCCGCCAAGAACGTAATTTACCTGATCCAGATAGCCACTGACAGAGTCAACGTAGGGACCTGTATTGGCATAAATCCACTGCAACACGTTTGTGCCCGCCCCAACATAACATGTTTGCTGCTGCCAGCTCATCCCCGCACTCGTTAGCGGCTGAACGCTTCCATTAACTACCATGCTTAAATTAAATCCGAAAACTGGCTGGTCTACTTTCCACCAAAAAGTCACGGTTCCCGGTCCCGTTACCATTGTTTGCAGAATGGATTGCTGACCGGGAGAAGGGGCAGAACCTGCCGCAGCGGCCACTCCGTCATGTGGCCATGAACCGGTGGTGGCAAACCAGAGAACATCGCCATAAGTTTGCCAAATAAGATTCGTCGCATTCAACGCTTCGTCCAGTCCCCCTACAGTCAAGGGAACACTGCTGCTGTTGGTGACGCCATAGGCATTGCTCACCACCAAGCTGTAAAATCCCATGTTGTTGGTTTGCAAATTCGTCAGGTTCAAGAATATATTGGTCGCGCCATCCAGATTGGTTCCATTGAACTGCCACTGGTAATACAAGGGCTGGGAACCGGTCGCCGCAGCGGTGAAGGTCGCGGATGCTCCCAGCCAGTTAGCCTGACCGACGGGTTGCAACGTGATGATGGGCGGCGTCAGCAGGAGGGATAAAGCGGCGCTCGCGCTGGTTGCAGTGCTGGCGGGACCGGTCACTACCACGCGGTATAGACCCATGTCAGACGGTTGCGCGTTGGTGATGGTTAAAATGTTGTTCGTCGCGCCAACGAGGTTGGTTCCTCCCAGTTGCCACTGGTAATTCAAAGGCGGCGTGCCGATGGCACCGACACTGAATGTTGCATCCAATCCGCTGTAGAGTGTCCGGGGGACTGGCTGTTGGACGATGGTCACCGCTCCACTGCCAACCAATGCCAGACCGTGCAGGCCGCCAGTGGCGATGCCAATCACTCCGCTCAAGCCGGCGGGCACAGCGGATACCCCAAAGGGGTCATCTCCCGTAACCATGACGGTTCCATCATTTTTGAGCGCCATGAAGTGATCGTAAAAAGCCGCGATGGCAATGATGTTGGTAAAACCGTCAACCAATTCAGCCTGGTCAACGGGTGTGAATTCACTCCAACTATAAATAGACCCGTCGGCCGTTAAAGCGACGCTCGCGTAATATTCACTTGCGAGGGCGACCACGTTGCTCAATCCGGCGGAAGTCACTGAGAACCCACCTCCGTATCCGCCCCAGCTTAAAACGCTGCCGTCCTGCCTTAAAGCCAGAGTATGATAGTTCCCGCCCGCAACCGCCACCACGTTGCTCAAGCCTGCAGGCACATCAATTTGTCCATCGGAATCATACCCCCATGCAACCACTGTGCCGTCGTTTTTGAGCACTATGCTATGCTCCGCGCCAGCGGCAATCGCGACGACATTGCTCAAACCCGCTGGCACATCAATCTGACCATAAGTATCGTCACCCCAAGCGACCACCGTGCCGTCACTTTTCAGCGCCAGACTGAAAATTACGCCTGAGGCGATAGCGGTAATATTGCTTAAACCATCCGGAATGGCCGCCGGTTGATTGCCCCACCCGATGACTGTGCCATCGGCTTTGAGGGCAAGGCTGTAACCATATCCGGCACTGATTGCCACGGCATTGCTGAGACCGGTTGGAGGGCTTGATTGTCCAGAACCATTGTCGCCCCATCCAATCACCGTGACATCAGCGTGCGCCAGCAGTTGCCCGGCCAGCAGCAAAGAAATCAGTAGCAGTCTTTTCATTATTTAATCCTGTAGAAGTTGCACCTGAAAACAGTTCATTTGCACCAGAAAACTTCTACAGCTTCATTTTATCAGATTTGTTTTCCGATGGAAGCTTTATTGTTAGCCAACGAGATGCTCGCGACAAAATAAAAAGCGGCCTCCGCTTCCAAAAGTCGCTGTAAGTGATGACCAGAACTCATTTCACCCGTGCACTGGGGGGCTGGCTCCTGAAACCGGGGCCATGGGCATTCACGGCGCGGATGCGGAACCAGTATTTCCCGCCGCTGACCAAGCCCTTGATGCGCTGCGAGCGGAACTCCCGGCCCTTCCGTTACCTGAACGTTCAATCTTTTCGAGGGGCTTCCGGATGGAGCACGCGCTGCAATGTCTGCAACAGCATGGCCCCAGTGAACGGTTTGGACAGGCGGGCTTCGATCGGCACACCCAGGTCGGCGGGCAAGCTCGACTTGGATTGATATCCGGTCACCGCAATGACCCGGACCTGCGGGTTCATTCGCCGCAACACCCGGATGAACGCCGGGCCGTCCATGACCGGCATCGCGAGGTCCGTCACCACCACCTGCACTTCCTGCTGGTGCGCCACATACTGGGTTATCCCATCCGCTCCCTCTGCCGCCTCGATGACGCGATAGCCGTTGCGCTCCAGGAGTTTCCGCGTCCCCTGCCGCACGCTGCTCTCGTCGTCCACCACCAACACCAGTTCCCCGCCGCCTTGAGGGAGGGGTTGGTTCGCCTGACTGGCCGGCTGGGCTTCCGCCGTCTCGCTGGCGGGCAGGTAAACCTTGAACTGCGTGCCGCGCCCGGGCTGGCTATGGACCTGGATGAACCCGCCATGGCTCTGCACAATCCCCAGCACCGTGGACAAGCCCAGCCCCGTCCCCTTGCCCAGTTCCTTGGTGGTGAAAAAGGGATCGTAGATTTTGTCCAGATGCTCCGGCGCGATGCCCTCCCCGGTATCGGTCACACTCAAGCACACGTAACGTCCCGGCCGGGCGCCGGGGGTCATCCGGGCGAACGATTCATCGAATTCGTGATTCTCCAGTTTGAGGGTGAGCGTGCCGCCTTCGGGCATGGCGTCGCGGGCGTTGACACACAGGTTCATCAGGACTTGGTGCAACTGGGTGGCGTCGCCTTTCACCGGCCAGGTATCCGGTGGCGTCTCGCGCCGGGTGGTGATGTTCTTGTGGAAGGTTTCCCGGATGATGCCTGACATGTCCGTGACAAGGGCGCGGAGTTGCACGGGCACGCGCTCGCCTTCCAGGCCCCGCCCAAAGGTGAGCAATTGTTTGATGATGTTGCTGCCGCGTTGGGCGTTGGTTTCAACCAAGTCCAGCATATTTCGTAATTCCGGATCCTGAATAGCCTCGCGGAGCAGTGGCGCCACCATGAGCATCGGCGCGAGAATGTTGTTGAGGTCATGGGCGATGCCGCTGGCCAGCCGGCCCACGCTTTCCAGCCGCTGCGTGCGCAGCAAGTGTGTCTCCAGTTCCTTGCGCTCCGTGATGTCCGTCCACGCGCCCACCACCTCGGACGGCTGACCGGTGGCGTTGCGCAGCAGTTGCAACTCATCGTTAATCCACACCACCCGGCCGTCCCGGCGAAGAAAGCGATACTCGTGGACAATGTGTTCGTGGGCCAGGATGCGGCCGGACTCGGCAATCACTCGCGCGCGGTCTTCGGGATGCACATGCGCGCTCCACCAATGCGGTTGCAGGGCCTCCTCGACGGTGTAGCCAAACAGGCGTTCAAGGTTGGGGCTCACCCACGTCCGCCGCAAATTCTGACCTTCCATCCGAAACACCGAAGTGACGTTGGGGCTGGCCTCGAAGATCTCCCTCAGCCGCTCCTGACTGGCCCGCAGCGCTTTCTCTGCCTTTTTGCGCCCGGTGATGTCGCGAAAGAACACCAACGCCCCATTGTGGCCGCCCCATCGGATCGGCGCGGCGGATACCTCCACATCGAAGGGCGAGCCGTCCATCTTCAGGTAGATTTGCTCCAGCATGTGAACGGCTTGTTTCTCCTCGTTGAGCAGACGAATCCTTTCCTTCACCCGCTCATGGAAGCGGGCGTCGAAGCGGTCCAGCGTGGGCTGGCCGAGGAGTTGGCCGGGGGTTTCAGCCCCGAAGCACTTGAGCGCGGCCGGATTCAGGTAGGCGAAGCGGTATTGGGTCTGCACAAAAATGGCGGTGGGCGCATGCTCCGCCAGCAGTCGGAAGTGCTCCTCGCTCTGCTGCAGCGCCTCCTCCGCCCGCTTGCGTTCGGTGATGTCGCGGAAATACCATACCCGGCCATAGCACTTCCCGCCTTCGCCGAGCATCGGGGCCGAATAACGGTCGAACGTCCGGCCATCTTTCAGGGCGATCTCATCCCGGCTGGTTTCATCCCGGTCCTCGTAGAGTTGTTCCAGCTTTCCGACGAATTCTTCGGGATTTACCAGTTTATCCATCACCGATTGCAGCACCTGCTCATCGGCTTTGGATTCCGCCATGTCCAAAGGAACACCCCATATATCAACGAACCGCCGGTTGAAGGATATTATTTCCCCGTTTTCATCCACCACGAGAATTCCGTCAAGGGAGGTCTCCTGCTGCGTGACTAGCATGATATTTTTAAATTCCAGCTTCTCCTCCGCCCGCTTGCGTTCCTGGAGCAGGTTCCATTCGTGCAAGGCGTGGGCGATGGTATGCGGCATGTCGGCGAAGGCCTCCGGGGATTTCACCACGTATTCCAGCGCGCCCGCCTTGATCGCCGTCACCGCCACCCGCTCGTTGCCATAACTCGTCATCACCAAAATGGGGAACGGTCCTGCCTCCGGCGGATATGTCAGCACCTCCGTGGCGCGGCCATCCGGCAGGTTCAGATCCATCACGGCGATGTTCGGCGGCCGTTCCACGCTGCTCTGGCGGAACTCCCGCAGCGTGCCGACGACCTTGACCTCGGACTCCGACCCGCTGGCTTCGACGGCGCGCTGGATGGCCGCCGCGTGGGCCGGATCATCTTCCACCAGCAAGATGAGCATGGGTTTATGTTTTTTTTTCACGGCGGTTTACATGTTTGGAGCCGGGGCGGCAGGGATGCCGCCGGCTACGGCAGGCAGGATGCCCGCCGCTACACTGCTATCCGTCCAGATCGTCGCGCGCCGCGATATTTCCCGAACGAACATCGAACATTCAACTCCGCTATCGCGCGAGCAGGCATTCAACGCCGAACCTCCAAGTTTTCCTGCGTCGGTCACTTGGATGTTGGACGTTGGGTGTTGAATGTTTTCGGTTGCAAGGTCATGGCTTGGCGGGATGTCGTTGGGTTTATGCCAGGGTGAAGCGGAACGTGGTGCCCAAAAGAACGGACCCTAAAACGGAGCGCGGCTTGTCCGTAATGGCAGCCATCCCTGGCTGCTCCCGCAGTGCGGGACCCGGCTTCCAGCCGGGTGATCTGGATGTGAAAACAAGGTCACGGGCGGTCGGCATCGTCTGCTTTCAGTCTGGAAACCGGTTCCACGCCAGCCAGTAGAAGCCGAAGGCTTCCATCAGCTTGGTGAACTTCTCGAAGTCCACCGGTTTCACCAGGTAGCTCCCCGCGCCATGGGTGTAGGCGTTGACTATGTCCGATTCGGCGCCCGAGGTCGTGAGCACGACCGTCGGGAGGCTCTTCAATTCCTCATCCTCTTTGATCCGGCGCAACACCTCCAGCCCGTCCACCTTGGGCAGGCGCAGGTCCAGGAGAATCAAATTCGGCCGGGGACTGGTCTTGAGGTCGGCATAGGCGGCTTGGTGGAAGAGATAATCCAGTGCCGCCTGGCCGTCGGCCACGTGAATGATGCGGTTGGCCACGCGAAAATCTCCCAGGTTGCGCCGCACAATCTCGGCGTGCGCCGGGTCGTCTTCCACCAGCAGAATGGTGACGGGGTTTCCTTTAATCATAATGGGGTTTCCAAGGTTTTATGCAGCAGTTTGTGAGCCGTTTTTCGGGATGCCAGGCGGCAGGGATGCCGCTGGCTACGGCAGGCAGGATGCCCGCCGCTACCCGGGGCAGCGTGCTGGTTGATGTCTTCATTGGGTGTCGGGGTAGTCCCCCTCTAGTTTCGACAAATACTTCTGGGCGCACTCCGGGCAATAGCTGTGCGTAAATCGGGCGTCGGTGTGCTTCTGGATGTAGCCCTCCACCTGGCTCCAGTAGCCTTGGTCGTCGCGGATTTTCTTGCAGGCGGAGCAGATGGGCAACAAGCCGCTCAAGGTCTTGACCTTCGACAGGGCCTCCTCCAGTTGGGCAATCAATTGCTTTTGCGCCGCCACGGTCTCCCGGCGTTCGGTGAGCAGCTTCCACTCGCGCAAGGCGCGCTCCACCGTGCGCGGCATCATCACAAAGGCCTCTGCGGACTTGACGACGTAATCCAGCGCGCCCGCCTTGATCGCTTCCACCGCCACCTGCTCGTTGCCATAACTCGTCATTACCATGATGGGAAACGACCCGGCCTCGGGCGGATTCGTCATGACCTCCACGGCGCGGCCATCCGGCAGGTTCAGATCCATCAAGGCGAGGTCCGGCGGGTGGTCGGCGCTGCAACGGCGGAATTCCTGCAAGGTGCGCACCACCTCGATTTGAGTTTCGGCCTCGTCGGTTTCGAAGGCGCGCTGGATCGCGGCGGCGTGGGCCGCTTCATCTTCCACGATCAATAAACGCAAAGGAGGTTTTCCCATAACAATTCGCTTTACGACGATTGTTCCGGCTCAATTATAACCGTTGCGGGCAAAGTAAACAGGAAATTCGCGCCCTGCCCGGGACCGGCAGATTCAACCCAGATTCGGCCTTCGTACAGCTCTACGATTCGCTTGACCAGAGCCAGTCCCATCCCCGTTCCCTCGCCCTGCGGATTGATCTGCTCAAACAAACCGAACACTTTCGTCTGGTAGCGCGGATCAATGCCCGCGCCATTGTCGCGCACGAAAAACACCGTCTCCGGTCCGCGCTGCTCGACGCCGATCTCGACCTGCGGCTGGGGCTGGTTCCCCATGAACTTGCAGGCGTTCTCCACCAGGTTCTGCCAGATTTCCATCAGCCGCGGGCGGTCACCCTCCAAGGTCACAACCGCATCGGCCACTTGCACCTTCACGGCGCCCGTGCTGATGCGCCCGGCGACCAGCCGGACAGCCTCCTGCGCCAGTTCCCGAAACGTGACCCGCACGGCCGGATTTTTTTTGCGGCCAACGCGCGCCAGATTGAGCAGTTCATCGAGCAACTGGCCCATCTTTTCCGTCGCGGTGTGCATGTAGGCCACATCCTGTTTTACCCGTTCCATGTCCGGGCGGGCCAGGTCCTGCTCCAGGTAGCCGAGGAAGGTCTTCACCGTCACCAGCGGACTTTTCAGGTCGTGCGACACGGTGTAGGTGAAGCGTTCCAGTTCGGAGTTTTTCTGCTTCAACTCCTCTTCCTGCCGCTTGCGCTCGGTGATGTCACGGAACGACCACACCCGGCCAATGACCGCCCCTTCCATCATCATCGGGGAGGTATAGCGCTCAAAAATGCGGTCGTCCTTGAAGGCCAGCGTGTCCATCTCCACCGCGTCCGTGCTGTAGAGCAACTGCACCTTCTTCAAAAACGCGTCCGGATCGGACAACTGCTTCAGCACGAAATCCAACAGGGCACGGTCGTCTCCGGCATCCATGAGCGACTGGGGAATCCGCCAAAGCTCGGCAAACCGCCGGTTGGCTTTGATCACCTTCCCCTTGTTGTCCACGGACAGAATGCCATCGGCGGTGGATTCCAGGGTTGCCTGGAGCTCGGTTTCACTCCGGCGCAACTCCGCCTCGACCCTTTTCAAGTCGGAGATGTCCGTGGTGATGCCGAAAACCTCCCACCGATTTTCCGCCAGTTTTCGGACGGTCACAAACTGTTGCATCCAATGCCCGACCCCGTGTTTGTCAATGCATCGGAACTCGTTGCGGTAAAAAGGCAGGTCGTTCAGAAAGGCGTTCCCTGAACTCCAATTCATCTGGGTGTGATCGGCCCGATTGCGGCTGCGGGTCCAGGCTTTCTGGTATCGTTCGCCGGCCGCCAGTTCCAGCGGAACTATCTTTTGCGCCGCCTCTACATTTTGCACTGGAAAATCCCAGTGAAACGGTGTCTCCGAATGCAACGCCCGTTCCCGCCAGTTTTCCGGACCTTCCACCTGGCCGGAATTCAGGATGCAGCGGGTTTGCGTAATAACCTTGAGCAGCCGTTCCTCGTTCATGCGCAACGCTTCCTCCGCCCGCTTGCGCTCGGTGATGTTGCTGGAGATGCCGCAGGTGCCGATGATTCGCCCCGCGTCATCCCGCAGAGGCAGCTTGGTGGTCAACACCCACGTTTCAGAGCCATCGGGCCACGTCTCCTTCTCTTCGATGTTCACCAAGGGCTGGCCGGTGCGGATGATCTCCTGCTCGTCAGCCAGCGCCTTGCTGGCGTGTTCCTCGGTGAATAAATCCGCATCCGTTTTGCCGACCACCTGCGCCGGGTCGCCCAGGCCAAGCTTCCGAACCAAGGCCGGATTGACGCGGAGAAAACGACTGGCGGCGTCCTTGAAATAGATGGGGTCAGGAAGGGTCTCCATCAGGGTCTCCAACAAGGTCTGTTCGTGGTGTAGCGCCTCCGCCGCCTGCTTGATCTCGGTGATGTCGAACAGGATTCCCTGGGTGCCAATGACCTTTTCGCCAAGGTCAAATACCGGCAATTTCATGGCATGTATGAACTGCTTCCTGCCGTCGGCATCCGTATACTCTTCATCCAACTCAATGGATTTGCCGGTTTGCATGATCTGTTCATGATGGCCCCCGCCGGCAGCGGCATACTCGACTGCCAGCCCCGTTGGATCCTGTTTTACCACTTCGCTGGCGGCAACTTCGTCAGGCGTTTTGCCCAGAAACTCCTCCGCCTTCATGCCTTTGAGCCGGCAGAACCAGGGGTTGACCAGAACATAGCGGCCGGCAGGGTCTTTGCGAAAAACTCCGACGGGCAGTTGCTCCACGAGCGAATGATAAAGCGCCTGCGATTCCCGAAATGCCTCCTCCGCCCGCTTGCGCGCGGTGATGTCAAGAATCTGCGACAGGACCGAGGTCATTTTCCCCCCGGCATCATGCAGCACGGAATTGTACCACTCGCAATGAATGACCTGTCCATTCCTGGTGCGGTTGCGGTTTGTGGAAAAGACATGTTTCGACACGCCGTCGGCAAGCTGCTGTATGACGCTTTGCACGATCGGAAGATCCTCCTCGCAGACTCCGGGCAATTCCGTGATCGGTTTGCCGATGGCTTCCTCCGCGCTCCAGCCGAACATCTTTTCAGCCGCACCCGTCCACCGCGTGATAATCAAGTCAGCGCTCCATTCAACCACGGCCATGGGAGAGTTGTCCGTATGAGAACGCAGCCGTTCCTCGTTCTCCCGCCGCGCCACCTCCGCCCGCTTGCGCGCGGTGATGTCGCGCATGGTGCCCGTGAAAAACCGCTCTCCGCTCACGCGCCACTCGGCCACCGAAATTTCCATCGGGAACAAGCTGCCGTCCTCGCGCTGGCCCGCCAGCTCCACGGCCTTGTCGAGGGTCAACGGTGAACCGCCCGCTTGGATCCGCTGCAAATCGGTGAAGAAATGGTTGCGCCCGGCGCGCGGCAGGATGCGCACGAGCGGCTGCCCCAGCATTTCGGCGGCGGTGTAATGGAAAATCTTTTGGGCGGCGCCGTTCCAGCCGGCGATCTCGCCCGCGGTGTTGATGGTGACAATTGCATCGTTGGCGGAATCCACCACCGCGCGGTAGCGCGCCTCGCCCTCGCGCAACGCCTCGGCCATCTTATACCGCTCCTTGTAGAACTGGACGCGCTGATGCCGCCAGATCACGCCGATGCCCGCGCCCGCGCCGATCAGCAAAAGGCTCACGAGCAGGATGGTCAGCCACAGCCGCTCGTGCAGCGGTGCATAGACTTCAGCGGTATCAATGCGGGCGACCAGAAACCACGGCGAATCGGGGACGGCGCGCAAAGCCGCCAGCACCGGCACCCCGCGATAATCCGCGCCTTCCACAATTCCTTTTTGCCCCAGCGCGGCTTTCACCGCGGGCATGTTGGTGTTTTCAAGAGAATTGCGCAGGTTGAGAGCGGTGTTGGTCTGAAACCGGAGTTCATTCAAGAACACCGCCTCGTTCCCTTCCCGGCGGATGAGCAGGGTCTCCGCCGTCTCGCTGGGCACGGGCCAGTGCTTGATGAAGGGATAAAGATACTTATCTGGGTCAATGCGCATATAGAAAACGCCCAGCGGCCGGCTGGCATCCTGTTCGTCGAAAATGGGAACCAGGATATCCAGATAGACCCGCTGGTCGTGTTCGTTCCGGTGGAAATCCTGGAAGGTCACTTGACCAGATCGCAAGATTTCAGGAATGCGCTGCAAAACAACGGAAGACACAGGCGGCTGTCCGGCGGGCGATGACAGGCGAGTGACGCCTTGAGCATCCAACAGGCGAACATGGTCATACTGATCGGTCGCCATGAATTTGACTGCCCACTCCTGAATCTGCCGTTGCACGTCCGCGTCCTCCGGGTGTTCGAGAAAGCGCCGCACCAGCCCGGAAAAAGCAGTGTTGTTGAAAAATACCGCGCCATCGCCCAACCGCTCCTTGCGCCAATGCACCAATTCGCCCATCTTCAACTCGGCGATGGCGGAAAGCTGGCGCTCGACTCCGGCGCGGAATTGCCGCTCGTAGTTCCGATAGTAACGGTAGCCGACCGTGACAATGCCCGCCGCCAGGAGGGCGAAAATCAGGGCGAAGGCAAACGCAGTTCTGGAACCGATTGCCGGCGATCCGCCAGACAGCCCGGCCGGGCGACCGGCCAAAGTCAGAAGGGCAAGTCCCAGCATCACGAAGGCGAGGACGGTGTTGAGCGCCGGGGGGATGAACGTGCCACCGTAGAGCAGAGGTGCGCCATAGAGGTAAGCCAGCAGGAAAATGAAGCAAGTCCCCACGAGCACGCCCGCCGCGCCCAACGCCAGCACGGTCCGCCAAGACCAGGTTGCGGACGGCGAAAGCGAGCCCAGAAACGACACGCTGGCGAGCAGGAAACAAAAAGCGGTCACCGGTGACATGTGTCCGATGGGCGCTCCACCAACCGTTCGGGAAGTGCTCAGGCCGAGGTGTTCAACCTCCCAATAAATGTTCAGGCAGCCCAGCGTGAACAACAGGAGCGCGACCATCGTTCCCAAGCCGACCATCGCAACGCTGATCCGAAAGGTGCGGTGGCTCAACGGCGTCCGGGTGCGAAAGCAGACAGCGACTCCATACAGAAGAAACAAAAGCGCCGTGCCTGGCGCCATCGGTATCAGGTCCGCTCCGAAGCAGGCCAGTCGCGGCAAGTCCAGGATCCATCCCAGCAGCGCGAGAAGACCGGTGGCTGCCGTGGCAATGCCCGCCGTCAGCAGGAGGAAAATCAAGACAAGCGGATACGCAACACGCCGTTCTTCCTTTGCAACGGCTTTCATACGTGTCTCCGATTATGAAGCGATGCCAGTAATTGGCAATCTGCAAACAGCAATGTTTTCCATTCTTTGCGGTGCATCTGCACACTGCCACTACCGTAGTGGCAGTGCCCGGACGCACCCGATTGCTCCTCCCAGTCAACTTGGAACTTGGAACTTCGCACGTGTAATATCAGTTCGATTTGATCCGGAAGAACGCGCGGTTGGTGCTGTTGGTGGTGGTGACGCGGAATTGCGTATTCGAGACGATGGTCTGAACGGTTGCCACCGTGTCCGTCGTCCAGCTTCCGCCCAAGTCTGATGTCTTCAGCAAGAGAAACGGTGTGCCACTCCGGTAATTCGCCACGTTAAAATTGGCTTGGAACTGGTTTCCGGAACGTGCCGGCTGGCCGGTGAATTGAATCGTCATGGGCGGGAGGTTGGACACCGAGACGCGGATGGCCGGGCCCCAATCCAATGTGTGTCCGGGAAGCTGCGCCCGCACCCGCAGCAGATAATCGCCCGAATTCGTGGGGAAGAATCCAAACGAACTGCCGGACGGGACGTTGTTGGTGATGGGATTTTGCGCTTGTTCTGCATTGGAGACGGCGATGTCATCCAAGCAAAGCCCGACATCGGAGCTGGTCTGGGGATAATAACTGCCACCGGTGAAATCATAAACAAATCGGACTTGCACGGGCACTCCGGCGTAGGCGCCAAGCGAATTGGTGACTCGGCTGAACGAAGCGTCCCCGCTGCCGCCGCTGCCGGCCTGGCTCCACACGTCTTGCCAAACGCCGCCGTTGGCCGAAATCTGAGCGCGGGCAACCTGGCTCGACGCAGCCCAGCCGAGTCGCTTGGCGAAGGTGAACTGGCTGTTAGTGCGGGGTTGAATGACGGGATTCAGCGTAAGAAACTGGTCTGTGGCAGGCGTGGGTTGGGCCAGATGAAAGGCATAGCTACCCGAAGCCCGCAGGTCGCTAATGATCACGGAATAGCCGCCCGAACTGACAACTGTGACATTGCTCAATCCATTTTCCGCGCCTTCAACCGCCGTGTAGGGTGAGAGCCTGGTAATTTCCCACTGATAATTCGTGGCGGCCCCCACCGACGTGAACGAATAGGTGTTGTTGTTGGTCAGCGCCGCGGGATTGGGGCCTGAAATCATGGGCGGCGAGTACGCCGGAACATAGTTCACCTTGACGTTGGCCAGGCCGGTTACTGTCGCCACACGCTGAGTGGTCAGGCCGGACGCCGAGAAAGTCATCGCGTAATTGCCGTTGGTGGTCACCGGCACGGCGTAACCTCCCGAATTGGCCGTGATGGCGAAATAGACCGAGCCAGGCACCTGCACCGTGACGCCGCCAATCCCCTCGCCCGCGTCGTAAAAACCGTTCCCGTTGAGATCATAATAAACGACGCCGGTGATCAACGGCGTGTCCGATTGGCTGGTGGCAAAATCTTGCGTGACCAATTGTGGCCCCACCGAGCCATTGGTGCCATCGACCACTCCAATACCGACTTCACGAAAAGTGCTGTTGTGAATGTTGAGCCGGTGTCCGGGTGGAACTTGCATCCCTCCTGTCCCCGGCCCCCAATCCACTTCAAACCCCGCATAGCCATAAAAGACGGACTCGGAATAGGAATAAATATTCTCGCCGGAAGTGTACCAGTTGTATCCCTGGGCTGTGATCCGATCGCCCGGGCTCGAACCATCTGTTCCTGTGTGGCCTTGATATTGGTTTGCGAACATGTCCTGGCTGTGCACGCGCGCGGCAGTCATGAGTTTTGCGTTCATGGCCACTGGCGGAGCGGCCGCAATGGCGTTGAACTGCGATTGCATCAGGTTCGTGTCCACGCCGAATTGAACATACGCTGCCAGCACGTCGGGATCCGTCGTGGTGGCCAGAATCAAGCCTTCGGCGGGCGGGTTTGCCCGGGCGCGGTTGATGTATTCGAGATAAAGCTGCTCTTCATCGGTCGGACTGCCGATGGAATAAGGTGTGATTCCCTCGGGTGGCGGTGACAGCTTGAATTGTTTGACCTGTGGCGAGGCCACTTCCACCGGCGGCGCGGTGGGCGGAGCTTGTGGCGTCCGGCCGCTGGTGGTTAGAGGAACGGGCTGGCCGGGAGAACAAAGCGGCATCAGAACCCAAAAGCAGGCTGCCCAGATGACCGGCAAGGTGGTTTTGTCCTTGATGGATGAAGGCCCGGGGAATGGTTTCGTGTGCATCATGGTGTGGCTTGTTTCATTTGATCCGGAAAAACAACCGATTTTACAGCACTATTGATACCAGCTTTAAGGCTTCAACAATTCGATGCGGTCGGACAAGCGGTCAAAATCGGAATCAACAACCAACAGCGAATCCTGTCGGGCAATCACGGTGGCGGCAATGGCGGCGTCGAAAAATCCCATCACTTTTCCCGTCCGGCGAAGTTCCGCGTTCAGGGCGGCCAGTTGCGCGGCGTCCGCCTCGCCAAACGTGTCAACGAGACTGCGAAATTCATCTTCGTAAAGCCGCCGCGCGCGTTCGCGCAAATGCGCTTTGACGGGTGGATGCGTGCCCACAAGGAATTCCGCCGCGACGTGAACTGGAATGTAAAAGAGGCCGTTATGCGCGGCGATGAACGGTTCCAATCCGCCAATTTTTTCAGCGGCGATCAGAACGCTGGTATCAATCGCGACCGGCATAACCAAAAACTTTACTGGCCGCGTTCATCGCGTTCTTCAATTCTTTCTGTTCGGCCTGGCTGAAGCGGGCGGCTTTGAGGCGTTTTAGCAATTCAGCGCCGGACACACCGACCTTGCGCCGGATTTCCACAACCGTCTTGCCGTGCCGTTTGACCTGGACGGCCTCGCCGCGAGCGATGACGCGATCCACCAAAGCTTTGCTGTCGTTGGCCAGTTCGGTTGCTGTCACAATCATAACTAAAAAATACCTATTTTACCCATACGGTCAAGTTTTGGGTGGATGTTTTAAACCCGTGAATCTAGTCTGACGCCATGTTCCGTCCGTGCATTGACCTGCATGAAGGCAAAGTGAAGCAAATCGTCGGCGGCTCGCTCGGCGATTCCGGCTTGCGCACGAACTTTGTCTCCGACCGCTCCGCCGCGTGGTTTGCCGAACTTTATCAGCGCGACGGCCTGGCCGGCGGTCACGTCATCATGCTCGGTCCCGGCAACGAGACCGAAGCGCGCGCCGCGCTCGCGACATTTCCGGGTGGACTGCACATTGGCGGCGGCGTCAACGCCCAAAACGCGCGCGGCTGGCTCGAGGCCGGCGCGTCGCACGTCATCGTGACCAGCTGGGTCTTTCGCGAAGGCCGCGTGGATTGGGAACGGCTCGGCGAACTGGTCAAAACCGTCGGCAAAAACCGGCTCGTGCTCGATTTAAGTTGCCGCAAGCGCGACGAAAATTATTTCGTTGTCACCGACCGCTGGCAAAAATTCACGGAAGTGGCCATCACGCCGGAAACGCTCCGGAAACTTGCCGGCAGCTGCGCGGAATTTTTGGTTCACGCCGTGGATGTGGAAGGCTTGTGCCGCGGTATTGACCGCGAACTGGTCGGGAAGCTTGGCCGCTGGACGCCGGTTCTGACGACTTACGCAGGCGGCGCAAATTCGCTGGCGGATTTGGAGGAAGTCACGCGGCTGGGCCAGGGGAAAATTGATCTGACGATTGGTTCGGCGCTGGACATTTTTGGCGGCAACGGCGTCCGTTACGCGGACGCCGTTGCATTCAATCGCCGGTTGCGCACCCTGGCGCAGTCTTGATTATTTGGTTTCTTTGATTGTCGAGACCGTCAGCAATTTCTTGCCATCCTTTTCGGAAACCGTGCCGGTGGCCGTCACTTGTTCCGGAGTGGTACAGATGTTCTTGTGAAACGCCGTGGCCGTATCATTCGGCGTCAAATAATAGGTGACGGTTTTGCCGTCTGTTTCCGTTTGAATGGCCGTCTGGCACTCCGAGGCTTCATGCAACGCGCATTTGGCGCATAGCGCCTTGCCGGTGATGGTGACTTCCTTGCCCGAAGCGTCCGCCGCGAGCAGGCGTGAGGTGGAAACCGCCAGCAAAAGGCCGGCGGCGACAGTGAGAAACAATATGGATTTTGTCATAATTATTTGGATTTATGTTATTCGTTATTAAGACAACTTAACTTGAATTTCATTCAAACAAAATTTTGCCCGGCTGGTGCGCCTCCGGCGGCACGGTAAACAGCTCGGCGATGACGATTTGAAATTCTGGAATCAATGCTTCCGCAAGCACTTCACTGCCGGCCAGAATCCCCTTCAACGCCAGACCCCATTCGGTGCTGTGATAAACCTCCACGTTGTCATAGCGCGGATCCACCATCCACAACCGCGGCACGCGAATGTCCTCGTAAATTTGCTTTTTGATGACCGTGTCGGAGCGGTGATCGTCCGTGCTGACGATTTCCACCGCCAGCCAGAGCTTGCCCGTGGCCGCCGTCACGAGCGCGAGGTCGGGACAAAGCGTCGTCGTCCGGGAAATACGGACCTGCGCACGCGGAGCGAACAGCCGGGTGCTGGGAAGATTCGCGACGCTGGCGGTCATCGCGGCATGCAGGCGGCTGCAAATTATTTCGTGCCGCGCGCCCGGCGCCGAACGCGGCAGCGACCCGCCGTCCAAAATTTCCTCATACGGCCCGCTCATTGACACCAGCAAACCAGTGATTGGCGCGGTCGGCAAGCGGACTTTTCGTCCGACTGATTCGCGGGCAAAACTGCCCGCCTTCGCGTCGAACCCTTCGCGCAGCGGACGAAACAGTTCGCACACAAGCACGCGAAAACCGACGACGGGGACGTCGTCGGCTGCATCCGAGGCAGGCGCGCTCCCCAATTCCGGCTGAATCGTTCCGGCTTGGAACACCCGGCTGGAAGCCGGGCGATACGGCAGCCAGGGATGGCTGCCGCCACGGTAGTGGCAGCCTCCTTGTCTGCCGTAGCCGGCGGCATCCCTGCCGCCCGGCCCAAACCCGCACCCATGCCCATGATCTCGTTTTCACAAATTGAACTGCGCCTTTGGTGGAACGTTTGACCCCACGAGCGTGTTTTTCCATTTTTGCATTAAAACAGACTTGCAAACCGGCGCGCGGACGGCTAATCTCCACGCTCTTTTGACAAATTTATGGCAGTAAAAATTCGCATGAAGCGCGTCGGAGCCAAGAACGCTCCGGTGTTTCGCATTGTGGTGGCTGACGGTCGCAGTCCGCGCGACGGCAAGTTCATCGAGGAAATCGGCACGTATCAGCCGTTGAAGAAGGGCGATAATTTCACGCTCAAACTCGACCGCGCCCAATACTGGCTCAGCCAGGGCGCACAGCCGAGCGACACCGTCGCCAGCATCATCAAGAAGGCGGGCAAGACGGTTCCCGTGGCGGCCTGATTTTAATTTTTCGTGCGATGCAGGCGTTCCTGGAATATGTCGTCAAAGGCCTCGTGCAGAATACCGACGCGGTGAGCATTACGCCGGTGGAGCGCGGGGGCATGACGGTTTATGAACTGCGCCTGGACCCGCAGGACGTGGGCAAAATCATTGGCCGCCAGGGCATAACGATCAATGCGATCCGCTCGTTGTTGCTGGCCGGCAGCGCGAAGCAAGGCCTGCGTTGTTCGGTGGAAATTGTCGAAGACAAAACGGTGTAAATGTGCTGCCAGCATCTTGCTGGCAGAACTGTCTTGCCGGCAAGATGCTGGCAACACGTTGGATGAAAATTGACGTGCTCACTTTGTTCCCGGCGATGTTCGCCGGGCCGCTCGACGAAAGCATCGTCAAACGCGCGCGCGATGCCGGTCTGCTGGACCTGAAAATCCACAACCTGCGCGACTGGACGCACGACCGGCACAAGACCGTGGATGACCGGCCCTTCGGCGGCGGACCGGGAATGTTGTTGAAGCCGGAACCGCTCTTTGAAGCGATTGAAAGTTTGAAGCGCGAAAAAACGCGCGTGATTTTGTTGTCGCCCGCCGGGCGAAAATTCAATCAGGCCATCGCGCGCGAACTGGCGCAATCGGAAGATTTGCTGCTCGTCACCGGTCATTACGAAGGCTTTGACGGGCGCGTGCGGGAAAAACTCGCCGACGACGAGTTGTCCATCGGCGATTACGTGCTGACGAACGGCGCGCTGCCCGCGATGGTCGTGATTGATGCGGTGACGCGGTTGCTGCCCGGAGCGCTGGGCGACGACGAAAGTTCGCACGATGAATCCTTCAGCCATGGGCTGCTGGAATATCCGCAATACACGCGGCCGGCGGAATTTCGCGGGATGAAAGTCCCGGACGTTTTGGTTTCCGGCAACCACGCCGAAATTGAAAAATGGCGGCGCGAACAGGCGAAGTTGCGGACAAAAGAACGAAGACCGGATTTGATGAATTAAAATCGGTGGGGACGAGCTGCTGCTCGTCCGGCTGCGCGGCAGCGCAGCCCTACCAAGAAAGAAAATTTATGAACCAGGCATTACAAGACAAAATTGAATCGGAACAATATCGCAAAGACGATGCGAAATTCGCGGTCGGCGACTCAGTGAAAGTGCATACCAAGGTCGTCGAAGGCGACAAGGAACGCATCCAGATTTTCGCGGGCGTCGTCATGGGCAAACGCGGACACGGCCTGAACGAGACGTTCACCGTCCGCCGCATCAGCTATGGCGAAGGCGTGGAACGCGTGTTCCCGCTGCACTCGCCGCGGGTGGACAAGATTGAAGTCGAGCGCCAAGGCTCGGTGCGCCGCGCAAAACTCACCTACCTGCGCAAGCGCCTCGGCAAAGGCGCAACCCTCGTGCGCGAGAAGGAAGAAAAGGTCGTGGAAGCGGCGAAGTAATTCCGCAAATCAATTTCACCAAGGCGGGGCTTTGGCCCCGCCTTTTTTGTTTCACTTTCCGGCCTGATTCAATAAACTGGATTTTCATGAATCGGGTTGCTGTTCAATTTCTGGATCAGGGATTTCACCGAATGCTGTTCGATGCCATGCCTATGCCCGTTTTCGTGGTGGACGAGGATGTGCGCATTCTGGAATGCAACGCGGCGGCGGCCCGATTGTTTGGGCCGGACAAGCAAACGGTCGTAAAGCGGCGGGGCGGGGAAGTGTTGCATTGCGTGCATGCGGTGGAGGTGCCGGAGGGGTGTGGTCGTGCGCCCGCCTGCCCCGATTGCCCGGTGCGCAAAGCCGTGCAGGCGGCTTCCCGAGGCCGGCGCGTGACGCGCCAAAAGGCGCGAATGGAACTGGTTGCCGGGGGCAAGACAACCAAAGTGGATTTGCAAATAAGCTGTAGTTCGTTCACGTACGAACGATCCAAGTTCATCCTGCTGGTCCTCGAAGGCTTGAACGACTGAGTCGGCAAACAATTCCACCAAGGCGGGGCGAAGGTCTCGCCTTTTTTGTTTGAGTTATTTGGGGTAGCACAGGCGTCCCGCCTGTCGTTTCGGGCGTCGCGCCCGAAACCGTCGTGCGACGGACGTTTGCTTTGCGCTTGGACAATGACCGGTTTTCCAATGACCCACGAAGAAATTCGGCGGGACGCCGAATTTGACCCGCGAGACGCAGGTGCTACCCACAGATTTCGGTCAGAACCCTTTTGTGAATTTCCAGGGCGCTCGCGCCGAAGCAGACCAGAACCACTTTCTCGACCGGCTGGTTTCGATCCAGAAAATTTTTCGTCTCGCGCACGGCAATCCACGCCGCGCGGTCCATCGGGAAGCCATACGCGCCGGTGCTGATGGATGGGAACGCCACGGTCTTGATGCCGTGCCGTTCGACCAGCGCGAAACAACTCCGATAACAACTCGCGAGCAGTTCATCCTCGCCGTGATGGCCGTCGTGCCAGACCGGGCCGACGGTGTGAATGACCCATTGGGCGGGAAGTTTGTAACCCCTGGTGATTTTGGCCTGGCCGGTGGCGCAGCCGCCGAGCGCGCGGCATTCCGCCAGCAACTCCGGCCCGGCCGCCCGATGGATGGCGCCGTCCACGCCGCCGCCGCCGAGCAACGTCGTGTTGGCGGCATTCACCATCGCCTCCACGCGCTGTTGCGTGATGTCACCGGCAATGACGGCGATGCGTTGGGAAACGGGCTTGTTGGTCATGGCGTTATTCTTAAACGCAATTCGCCTTTTCCGCAATCGGGGGGCTGTAGCAGAGCACCAGCCGCAGCAGTTGTATGGCGGTCGGTGATGTTGGAGTTCAAGCTTCAGCTTGTCCGGACGCACGTTGAAGCGTGAACTCCAACGGACGTGTCACGACTGGGTTCTATTTCAACCCAGATGATTCGCCGCGTGGGCCATGCCGGCGACGATTACTTTCTTCAGCGATAAACTTCACGGCGGTGCCGGACACGATTGACGCGCACAATCCGGATCGCATCGGCAATTTCGTAAAGCACACGATAATCGCCCACGCGGATGCGCCAGTCGTTCTTGCTGCCCACCAGCTTGCGACAGCCAGCCGGGCGCGGGTTGCCGCCCAGCGCACGAATCGCCGTGATGACCCGGTCATGAATTTCGGATGAAAGCCGGTTGAGGTCCCTCTCGGCGCCGCGTTCAAGGAGAACCCGATACATGGTCAATTGCGGCGGCGTTCGGCCAGATAGTCTTCGAGCGGGCGATAGTGCAACGGTTTCTGGCGGGCGCGCTTCAACCAGGCAACGTCTGCCGCATCTTCGGCGCGTTCCAGCAGTTCCTCGTAATCCTTGATCGGAAGAATTACGGAAACGGGCTTGCCTTTGCGGGTGACAATCTCGGGTTCAAGCACAGTCGTCTTCATGGCGTGTAATCTATCAGCCGGATGGGTTTTCTGCAAACCCGGTCTTTCTTTGGTGTGGTACAGCCGTTTTCAGTGGGACAAGCTCCTCGCGTGCCGGCTCGTCAGTAGCCTCGCCCCACCAAACTGAACCTTTATCCTTTCTTTATCCCAGGTGATTCGCCACGTCGTTCGCACCAGCGACGATTTCATCGCGTGACTTCAGGTTGCGGATGCGCACGTAGGAGTCGCTATCGAACTTCGCGGTGTAAGTGGCTTTCAATTCCTGCGCGCGTTTGAATTGTTTGTCCGATTTGGCGGTCGTGAGCGGATACTCGACGGCGTATCCCGCCGTGCGCAAGTCCTGCACAAGTTTGAGCGAATGTGCGCGGAGTTTTTCGTCTTCGATCAAAATGAAAACGTCCACGTTCGCGTCAAATTTTGGCAGCAGCTCGCGCGCTTTGAGCAGTTCCAGCAGCACCACGTCGCCCATGCCGAAACCGAGCGCGGGCAGGTTCACTTTGCCGCCGCTGATGAGCTTGACGAGGTTGTCATAGCGTCCGCCGCCCGCGATGGCGCGGAATTCGCCCTTGCGGTCGAACGCCTCGAACACCGTGCCGGTGTAATACGCCAGCCCGCGGATGACGCGGTAATCCACCTTCACGAAGTCGCGCAGGCCGCGCGCGGCGAGATTGTCCAGGATGCTCTGCAACTCCGCCGTCGGTTTGCCCGACTTAATGAACGTGTTCACCGCATCGAGCGAGAAACCCAATGCCGTGAGTTTCTTTTCGTTCTCTTCCGGCGACGTGCGCTCCAGTTTGTCAATCGCCTGATAAAATTCGTATTCGCGCGCGGCATCTCCCCTGCCCTGCTTGAAGAAATCCGACCACGCATTCCGGCTGCTCAGGCGGATGACAAAATCCGATTCGGTCAAACCGAACGACCGCAACGTGTCAATGAGCAGCGCAATCAATTCGGCATCCGCCGCCGCGTCCGTCTCACCGATGAGGTCGGCATTGAACTGAAAGTGTTCGCGCAACCGGCCTTTCTGCTGGCGTTCGTAGCGGAAGAGTTGCGGGATGGCGAACCACTTGATGGGCTTTTTGTAATTGCGTTCATGCGCGGCGACCATGCGCGCGAGCGTGGGCGTCATTTCCGGCCGCAACGCCACGGCGCGTTCGCCTTTGTCGGTGAAGTTGTAGAGCTGGCCGACGATTTCCCCGCCGCTTTTGGTGGTGAAGAGTTCGAGCGGTTCAAGCGGCGGGCCGTCGTATTCGCGGAAGCCGTAGCGGCGGGCGGTCGCGCGCCATTTGTCGAAGATGAACTGGCGGGCGTCGGCGCTCCAGACATCGGAATGCGGAAGCGGTTCAGGATAAAAGTCGCGGAATCCGGGCAATCGTTCCATGCCGCAAGGGTAGGGAAGATTTCTAATTAGGAAAACAGGAAATCAGGAAATCATTTTCCCGCTTTCCTGCTTTCTTCATTTTGGAGTCACGCCTGCGGCTGCGCTTTTTGCAGGGGTGAGTTTGAGCACGTCGGCCCGCATTTCCTTGCCGGCCCTGAATTTTACCATCGCCCGCGCGGGAATCGGCACGTCGGTTTCCGGCGCGTTGGGATTGCGGCCGACCCGGGCCTTGCGAATTTTGATTTCGAAGACGCCGAAGTTGCGCAATTCCACCTTGTCGCCCTTGGCGAGCGCCCCGGCAATGTAGTCGAGCGTTTTTTGCACCACGTCGAACACCTGCTGCTGGACGAGGCCGGTTTCATTGCTGATGCGAACAACCAAGTCACGTTTTGTGAGAGTCATAATTTTTTATCGGGTTTTTATCGGGTTGAATTGATTATCATTGAACCACACGGATTGTCCAGAAGTCGCTGGCCAGATTGTCGTCGGTCACATACGCGTAAGGCAAGGTGAAATAACCCTTCATGCCCCATTTGCCGCCCCACGAATTGCGGACGACGAACCACTGCCGGGCATCGTCGTAACCGACGCCGGCAACCGCATGGCCGCCAATGGCCGGCTCGCCGGATTTCGGCAACGACGCGTGACCGGTCCGGGCCACTTGCGCGCTTTCAAAACTTTCGTAAACCGTGAATCCGAACACGAACAGGTAGCCCGAAGCGAGGCAGCCTTTGAGCTGGCTGAGAATCGGCGTCAGGCGTTGATACAAAATCGCCCGGTATTTCAGCGCGTCAGCGTAGCATTGGGGCGTCGGCCTGGTTTTGAACCGGGCGATGACATACGGCCACTCGGTTTCGGGGCAATCGCCCTGCTTGCCCACGCTCTTGATGCCGTCGCGGATCTGCGCACCGCTGTCGGAATCAATCGTGTGTTCGATGGCGCGTTCGTTGTAATAAATGAACAGGCGCGACGGCGTGAAAATCTGCGCGAGCGTTTGCTTCATCCGGTCAAACTCAATGGCTCCGGCAATGGCGTTGGCGGTGCAACTGCCGAGCTGGCCTTGATCATAGACCGGCGGGCATTGCGGGCGAAGGTCAACTTTGGCCGGCAATACACCGGCCAGTTCCACCGGTGCGGCGTAAAAATAGTCGCGCTGATCCGGTAAATCAGGCAGCCAGCCGTAACGAGCAATCTTGTAGCTCATAAGTTTTGTTGCCGCTTTTTACATCAAACGCTCCCATTCAATTATTGAAGTTGATCGGACTTGTCCACAACAAAAGCGGATTCCGGCTGAACCGGGGTGCAACCGGGCACTGTTCTTGGTCGGGAAGTCTGGGCCGGGAGCGCCGGGCGACTGGAAAGTCGCCCGAACCCGCGGACAGGAATGTCCGCGCTACGTGTAGCGCAGGCTTTCCAGTCCCGCATAGCGGGATTCGGGGACTTTCCAGTCCCCAGTTAAGAACAGTGTCCGGTTGCGCCCCCGGACTGGCACTTAAAACTTTACAGCTTTGGGGCGAATTCGCAGAGTATGCGTGTGATTGAAAGCAGTTCAAGGGTTCAACCAGCGCAGTCGTCTTCGGCAACCCGTCTGCCAACGGATTTTGCCGGAGATTTGGGAACCGCCATTCTGCGGGCGCAGAAAAATCTGCTCCATTTGCAGCGACCGGAAGGCTACTGGATCGGCGAATTGATGGTGGATTCCACGCTCGTCTCGGATACGGTGGCCTATCATCATTGGAACGGAAAGGTGGATCCCGAATGGCAGCGCAAGGCGGTCAATCACATCTTCTCGATGCAATTGTCCGACGGCGGCTGGAACATTTATTACGGCGGCCCGTCGGAAGTGAACGCCACCATCAAGGCCTATCTCGCGCTCAAACTCGCCGGCGTGCCCGTCACCGACCCGCGCCTGCTGAAGGCGCGCGAAATGGCGCTCAACCTTGGCGGCGTGCCGCGGATGAACACGTTTTCCAAATTGTATCTGGCGCTGCTCGGGCTTTTTTCGTGGGAATACGTCCCGACGATTCCGTGCGAGGTCATTCTCATCGGCAAATGGTTTCACGTGAACTTTTGGGAAATGAGCAACTGGTCGCGCGCGATGCTCGTGCCGCTGGCCATCATCAACCATTTCAAACCCACGCGCCCGGTGGAGGTGGATTTGGATGAGCTTTATCCCGAAGGCGTTCATGAACGCGACCTCGCGCTCGCGCCCGACCCGGAAAAACTTTCGTGGCGCAATTTTTTCCTGTGGCTCGACCGCCTGCACAAATTCGCGGAATGGTTCGCCGAACACAAAATCCATCCGTTCCGCAGAACCGCCCTCAAAAACGCCGAGCAATGGATGCTGGAACGATTTGAAAATTCGGACGGGCTGGCGGCGATTTTTCCCGCGATGCTCAATTCGCTCATCGCGCTCAAGGCGCTCGGTTATCCGGACGACCATCCGCAGGTCGTTCGCGCCGCGCACGAGTTGAAAAAATTGGAGCACGAAACCGCCGACGCCGTGCGCATTGAGCCGTGTTTCTCGCCGGTTTGGGACACGGCCATCGTCGCCATTTGCCTGCACGAATCCGGCATTCCGGAAAATCATCCGATGATGAAGAAAGCCGCCGAATGGCTGATGGAAAAAGAAATTCGTCTTCGCGGCGACTGGATCCACAAAAACCCGGTCCCGCCCGGCGGGATCGAACCCAGCGGCTGGGTCTTCGAGTTCAACAACCAGTGGAATCCCGACGTGGACGACACCGCCATGGTGCTGCTCGCGCTGCGAAAAATCCCGACGGACAACCCGAAAAAACGCGACGAGTGTTTCCAGCGCGGTTTAAAGTGGATGATGACCTTCCAGTGCAAGGACGGCGGCTGGGCGGCGTTCGACAAGGATTGCACCAAAAACATCCTGGAAAAGGTCCCGTTCGCCGATCACAACGCCATGCTCGACCCCGAATGCGCCGACATCACCGCGCGCATCCTGGAATTGCTCGGCTACGAAGGCTGGAACCCGGACCATCACCAGATCCGCGACGCGCTGGATTACATCCGCGAGCAGCAGGAAGAGGACGGTTCCTGGTATGGCCGCTGGGGGGTGAATTACATCTATGGCACGTGGCAGGTGTTGCGCGGTTTGCGGGCGATGAACATTGACCTGAACCAGCCGTGGCTGCTCAAGGCGCGCACGTGGCTCGAAAGTGTCCAGCACGAGGACGGCGGCTGGGGCGAACGCTGCAACACCTATGACGATCCGGTTTTCAAAGGCCGCGGTCCAAGCACCGCGTCGCAAACCGCATGGGCCGTCATGGGTTTGTGCGCGTTCGACGACCCGGACAATTCCGCGCTCAAACGCGGCATCGAATATCTGATTCGCACGCAAAACGCGGACGGTTCCTGGACAGAAAACGAAATCACCGGCACCGGCTTTCCGAAGGTTTTCTACCTGAAATACGACATCTATCGCAACGCCTGGCCGCTGCTGGCCTTCGCCACGTATCGCAAAATCCTCGAACGCGCCCATGCCCGGCGCGAAGACGACCTCAACGGCCAGCCGTATCCAGGCATGAAGGGTGCGCCCGCCGCCGTGAAAGACGCCGGCCATAATTGACCCCTACGCCGCGGGCCTATCCAAACCCCGCGAAGCCGAAGGTGCGAAGCGCGATGACCGCCCGGAGGAACGTGACGTAGGCATCCGAATACGCCGCGCCTGCAAAAACCGGCAACTCAAACCGCTTTTGCAGCCCGGCCAGATAAACCGGCGAGCGCGTCAATCACTGGCTTTGTTGGCTAATTCCTTTTGCTTTGGTTCTCTGTGCGGTTTGCCGTGAACCATCCAGAATTCGAGCAAGTGGGCAAGCTCCGCTGCTTTCTTTTCGTCACCAGTGCGGCTGGTTTAGAAAATCTCTTTGTGGATTTTTCCCTGCAACTGTTCGATTTGACTGCCAAATTCCCGCCGCCCTTCATGCTCCAGCCGCTCGAAGTGGACGTAATCAAAAATCGGCGACACGACCGACAACCCGTTGTCGTCATCAGCGGACGCATCCTTTAACATCACTACGTTGTCGGAGATGAGTCTATCGGTGATGAGTGACAATATTACGAATCAAATTCTGCATTTATTTCCGCGTTTATCCATGTCCGTTTGCACGCAAAGTTGACAGGTTTGCCGCAGCCGACCATGCTCAACCGCGACAATGCTTGAGCAAACCGTCCAGATTGTTTCCAACGAGCGCGACAACGATTCTTATTTTCGCCTCGTGGTGCGCGCGCCGCAGATTGCCCCCCGGATCCAACCGGGACAGTTCGCCCATGTCCGCGTGTTGCCGATGAAGGACGCCTTGCTGCGACGGCCGTTCAGCATTTTCCAGGTCGAGGGTGATACCTTTTCCATTCTTTACAAAAGTGTCGGCAAGGGCACCGAGGTGCTCGCACGGATGCGTTCCGGCGGGGAACTCAGCGTGATTGCGCCGCTGGGCCACGGATTCACCGTGCCGAAACGCGGCGGCGAGACTCCCCTGCTCGTCGCGGGCGGCTATGGCATGGCCGCGATGTATCTGCTGGCGCAACGCTCGCCGCAGAAAGGCATCGTGTTCGTCGGCGGCCGGCGGCGCGTGGACATCCTGTGCGAGAAGGAATTTCAAGCGCTCGGCTGGGACGTGCGCGTGACGACGGAAGACGGCAGCCACGGCAAGAAAGGACTCGTGACGAAACCGCTGCAGGCCGAATTGAAACGCAGCACGGCTCGACGCAAGTTGTTTGCCTGCGGACCGACGGGAATGTTGAAAGCGGTTGGGGAAATTGCCGAAAAGTCCAAAGTGCAGGCGGAACTTTCGATGGACGAACACATGTGCTGCGGCGTCGGCGTCTGCCTGACGTGCGTGATCCCCATCAAAACCGGCGACGGCTGGGAATACCAGCGCACCTGCACCGAAGGCCCGGTGTTCGATTCGCACCGGGTCATGTGGGAGGCATCTGGATGAATTTACGATTTATGCGTGGGAAACATCGAACATCGAACGCCGAACGCCGAACGCCGAAGGGTGTTTTCATGCGCCTCTCATTCGATGTTCGATGTTCGATGTTCAGCGTTCGATGTTTGTCTCTGTTTTCCAATCTGGAGGTGCGTTCGTGAATTTGTCCGTTCAAATCGGCAAACTGACGTTGCAAAATCCGGTCATGGTTGCCTCCGGCACCTTCGGGTACGGCGTCGAATACGCGCAACTCCTCAACCTGAACCAGCTTGGCGCGGTCGTCGTGAAAGGCATCCGGCTGCATCCGGTTCGTGGCAATCCGACGCCGCGCACGGCTGAGGTCACCAGCGGTATGCTCAACGCCATCGGCTTGCAAGGACCGGGCGTGGATGGGTTCATAAAAAAATACTGGCCGTTCCTCAAAAAACTGAAGGTGCCCACCATCATCAACATCTGGGGCACGACGGTTGACGAATACACCGAGGTGGCACGGCGATTCGATACTTTGGGTGGCGTCGGCGCGCTGGAACTCAACGTCTCCTGCCCGAACATCAAGGAAGGCGGCGCGCAGTTCGGAACGGATATTAAATTGCTCAGCCGGGTGGTGGCCGCGTGCCGGAAGGTGACGGAGTTGCCGCTCATCACCAAGATGAGTCCGAACGTGGTAAGCATCGCGCCTTACGCCAAGGCGGCGGAAGATGCGGGCAGCGACGCGCTGGCAGTGACAAACAGTTATCCGGCGATGGCAATTGACATCGAGACGCGCCAGCCAAAGCTCGCGAACGTTACCGGCGGCCTGACCGGCCCGTGCCTCAAACCCATTGCCATCAAACTGGTCTGGGAGGCGGCGAAAATGGTGAAAATTCCGATCATCGGCATGGGCGGCATTCAGAACGCGGCGGACGCCATTGAATTCATGGTGGCCGGTGCGACGGCAGTGGCGGTGGGCACGGCGAATTTCTACGAACCGCAGACACCCTTGCAGGTGATTGCCGGCATCCGCGAGTTCATGCAACAGCGCGGCATCCAGGATGTGCGCGAAATCACCGGCAGCGTTCAAATTGCGCACTTGTAAGAGCACGGGACGATACAGGCACGGACGGCAAGCGGCGTGATGCTTTCCTCGCAGCCTGTTCTTATCCAAAGAGCAATTCGGGAACAACCGGCACGTTTGCTCTTGAAACACCAGCCAAGGCCGATTAGGCTTGGACGTTCATACGGTTTGAACGTCTGATGCTGGAAACTGACAATGAAAGAATGAAGAAACTGCTGTTGATTCCCCTGCTCCTCGTTTCGTGCTCCAAGAACGAACGGCCTGCAACGACTACCAAGAGCGGAGCCGAGGCCAAGGTTGTTGCCAAAACCGACGAAACAGGAAAACCAACTGAGAAGATTTTTTACAACTCGGACGGGTCGATTAACCATCGAACGATTTTTCAGACTGATCCGGCCGGCACAATCCGATCCGCCAAAACTCTGGATGGGGCTGGCAAGATCGAATGGACGGAGACTTACGCTTACGATTTCAGCACCAATCTGCTGGAAACCAGACGCACGCTGCCGGACGCGAACCTGATCCTGATCCACTATCGATTTTCGCCGGACGGACGGCCATCAGGCCGAATTGTAATCGGACCCGACGGCAAAGAGATTCCGCCCGACCAGCAGAAGAACTATCTGCGAGAGTAGCGGAGCGTCGTAGTCCCCGCCATCAGGCCGCGATGAGTCCGCCGCCATCGAACCACAATGTCACCGCCGCAAACGGAAGTATTTTTGCAGAGCTGAAAAATCCGTATTCGTATAGCAGCGCAACATGCATGGGACATCACTAAACGGCCCGAACACCGTCGGAGCCGATTGCAGCGTACCTGGTCCGCTCCATTCAATAACCATGCCTCCGGGGGCGATTTGCGAACGCAACATCGGCGGCACAAGCGCCAGCCCATGGTAGTAGCCTGAGGCAATGCTTGTGGGGTTCTTCACACTTGCGGGCACTTCTGTCTGAGCGAACGAATCATCCCCCCAAGCGCTGATTGAACCATCGGAACACATCGCCAGCGTGTGAAAGTCTCCGGCGGCGATGGCCACAACGTTGCTCAAGCCAGACGGCACATTGGTCTGCCCGTAACTGTTGTCGCCCCAGACAACCACCGTTCCATTGGAACACAACGCCACACTGTGCAAGTAACCGGCGGCGATGGCAGCCACGCTGTTGAGGAGTAGTGGTGGCGACGCCTGACCGCAAGCGTTGAATCCCCAACCTGCGACCGTCCCGTTGGCGCGCAAGGCGAGGTTATGATTGCGCCCGGCAGCGATAGCGCGAATGCCGGTCAAGCTGGTAGCGCCACTCACTTGTCCGAAAGAGTTGTCACCCCAGCAGACAATCGTTCCGGATGGAAGGAGTGCGACGCTGTGAGAATCTCCGGCAGCCACCGCCAAAACCGAAGCAGCCGATGTGGGGACATTCAGTTGTCCTGAATCATTTCGTCCCCAAGCGACCACGGAGCCACTTTCGGTAATCGCCAGGTTGTGGGCCGCTCCCGAAGCGATGGAAACGAAGCGAAAAGTGTTGGTGGAAGCGCTCGCCTGCCCATCCCCGTTGTACCCCCAAGCCACGAGCGTGCCGTCCCTACGTAGCGCCAAGCTGTGGTAATCGCCGCCAGAAACGGCAACCACCTCATCCAAATTGGTTGGCACGTCGCTTTGGCCGCCGGAATCGTCGCCCCAGCCAATGACCCACGCCGGCAAACGGAGAACGCTGACCCGCCCGGTGGATGAAACACTTCCGTATTGGTTAGCAATCGTCACGCGGTAATAACCCGACTGTGAGAGCTGAATGTTGGTGATGGTGAGCATTGGACCATTACCCGGAATCGTGCTTCCGTTGAATTGCCAGGAATACGTGAGCGTGCCGCTGCCAGCGGCGGCCACAGTCAGAATGACCGTTCCGTTGACGCTCACCACCTGGTTGGTCAGCGGCTGTTGAAAGAGGGGTGCCTGGAAGACGGTCACCTGCGCCACCACACTCGTCACAACGCCAAACTGGTTGGATGCGGTGACAAAATACGGGCCGGCTGACGCCATCGCGACCGGATTCAACGTGAGTTGGCGATTGGTTTGGTTGACCATCAGGTTGCTTTGGAAATACCACTGATACCGCAGCGGAGTGCTTCCGGTAGCCAGGCTGTTCAATGTTGTGCTGGATCCCTCCGGCACAGAAACCGAGGCAGGTTGTTGGACAAAAACCGGCGGAGCTGCAGTCACCACCACAGTGGCGACAAGACTGGTTGATATACCGGTGGTGTTGAAAGCGACCAAGGTATAAGCGCCACTGTCGGACACCTGCAAGTTCGTCATTGTCAGAGAGGTCTGGTAAGCGCCCGCCAACCCGATACCGTTTCGATACCACTGGTAGCCGATGGGTTCGGAACCACGGGCCAGCCCGTTGAGCGTAAGGTTGGTACCCACAGGCAACGAGGCGCCCACGGGTTGTGTAACAAAGTAGGGAACGACGGGTGTGACCGTGAGTGTCGCAGCCGGGCTGGTTACGGCACCGGCGCCATTCGTTATGATGACCTGATAACTACCCGCGTTCCATGATTGCACGTTGTTAAGGGTGTACTGCGATGAATTCGCTCCTGAAACCGGGATCCCGTTGAAGCGCCATTGATAGAACATTGGCTGGCTTCCCACGGCTGAAACGGTGAAAGTCACGTTGGACGATGCCGGCACGACCGCAGAGGCGGGGCCGGAAACCAGTATCGGCGCCGCCGGAAGCACTCGTACCAGCGCGATTGAGCTTGTGACGGAACCGGCGCTGTTCATCGCCACGGCGCGATACATCCCTTCATTGATTGCTTGGGCGTTGAGGATGGTGAGGGTGGAATTTGTGGCGTTGTTGAGGTTGGCACCTTCAAAAATCCATTGATAACTGAGCGGCGTCGTGCCGGCAGCCGCAACCGACAGGCTGAAGGGCTGACCCGCTAGAACGTTAGTGCCATGTGGCTGGGTCGTGATCGTAGGCGGAACGAGGACTGTCACGTGCGCAACCGTGCTGGTTACGGCGCCGAAAGGATTGCTCACTATCGCCCGATAATCTCCCTGTTGCGAGGGTTGAATCCCATTCATCGAAAGGAAATAATTGGTCGCTCCGGGCAGGTTTGTTCCCGTCATTGTCCACTGGTAGGTCAATGGCGCCAACCCCATGGCCGTCACGCTGAGATAGACGTTGCCACCAACTCCGATGGATGTGCTGGCCGCGAGTTGTTGAGTAATTGACGGCGCTCGGATGGCCGACAGCGGAATGCTTTCAATCCGGTGCGTGGCGCTGTTGAAGTACCAAAGCCGCTGGTCCAGACGGTCCACGGCCATAACGGAGGTTGTGACCGGCAGGTTGAAAATTAGTTGTTTGGTTGCGGTGTCATAGGCTTGATAATCGCCGAAAGCAACCGAGCCGTTGGTGGAACAGGCGTAAATTTCAGGGCCGATCACGCCCATGTCCACCAGATTCGCGTCATACATCGCGGCTGTCCAAAACAGCCGGGAACCGTCCCTGCTCATGACCAGATTGCGGGAGCCATAACCGTTATGCTTCCCGGCGCCGGCCACGGAAACGAAGCTGTTATTACCGATATCGTACTTGGTGATACCCGCGCCGGAACTGTTATTATCCACATGGTAGTAATAGCGTCCGCTGGGGTCGGTCTCACCATCGCCTTCGCGAACGAATCCCGTTGCAACGGTGGACCCGTCGGTAGAGTTGATCAAGCTGATGGTGATCCACTGGTCTTCGCCTTCGATGACGATCTGGCCGGTGAGGCCCGCATTTATCTTGTACACGTCGGTACCCAGCGTAAGCGGGGCAAGTTCAGTCCTCGTAACCAAATCCACAACCCGCGTCTGGTTGTGTTGCCAGTTCGACACATAAAGCCGGTCCTCCCGTGGATGCACTGTCAGATCGGTCGGATTAATGCCGATGGGGATGACTTTTTCCACGACACCGGTGTCGGTGTTAAGGAACAACAGGAACGCGTCGTCGAAACTTCCACTGCCGGGATGGAGCACGTAGATGTAATTTCGGTTGGGATCGACCGCGATTTTGGAGGCGTTCAGGTCGAATAACTGGATGATGACAGGAAGCTGCAAAGTGACGCCGTTTGCGGTGAAGGCGAGTTGGTTCGTGTAGTAACCGGCCGTCAGGTTCGTGGTGTTGAAGTTCAGTGTGACGGACGACGGCGTGGTGCCATTGGTGGCGGAGGCCGACACCCACGGCTGGGCGACGCTCATGCTCCAGGATGTGGGCAAAGGCGCGCTCAGTGAAATCATTTGCGGAAGGATGGGCAAACCAACCATGCCTTTAAGTGATAACACTTGCGGCGTGACCGTCAGGGCAGACACGGTGAACGACCAGACCGTGCCAGTGGTTATTGTGGAGAAGCCGACAGAGTCTACGCGCCAGTAATACGTCGAGCCGGGGGTCACCGGACCAGGAAGAGCAAACGTATTGCTGGAGGTCGTCCCCAGGTAAAGAGCGGAATTCGTGTTGGCGGCAGCCACTGCCGCCTGGTTGGTTCCCAAAAAGACGCGATAACTCAGCGCCAACGGACTAAGCGTCCAGGAAACCTGCGCCAGCGGCGGATTGATGATCGCGCCATTGGCAGGGTTGGGATTCAAGCCCGGTCCCGGCACGCTGGCGATTGAACTCATCGGGATGACCACGATTTGCGCCGTCGTGCCGTTGTAAAGGAACACTTTCTGCTGGTCGCCCGACACCGCCAGAATGCTCGTCGAAAAAGGCCACGTGTAGAGTGACTGGCCGTTATGCGAGTTGAAGACGTGCTGACTCCCCAAGGCCAGGTCACCGTGAGCAGTGGTGGCGTAAGTCTCTTCCCCCAGGTTGGCGAGCTCGTTCAGGTTGTCATCATAGACGTATCCGCGCCAAAAGAGCCGCGTCCCGTCCGGGGCCATTACAAGATTCCGTGAGCCGTAGGGATGACCGTTGCCGCCGGCGATACCAACCAAGGTATTGTTGGTAAACAACGATTTGCTCAGTCCGGCCGCTGAACTGTTGTTGTCGCAATGATAGTAGAACCTGCCGTCGGGAGACGTCTCTGCGTCGCCTTCTCGCACATAACTCAACTGAAGCACGTTGGTGTCATGGCCGGTGGTATCAACAAGGTAAATTCCCACCCATTGGTTCCAGTCCTCCATAAATACGAAGCCTGGTGGGCCGGCATTCACGCGATCCAAGCCGTAGTGATCCAGGATTGGGATGGAAGGCAACTCGGTCTGGGTTTTGAGGTCCACGACTCGCAGGTATCCAGAACACCAATCCACGACGTAAAGACGGTCTTCGCCATAGTGGATGGTCAAATCCCGCGGATCGGACGAGATGGAAAGAACGTTCTCGATTTTTTCGGTCTCGGTATTGATGAAAAGCAACTGCCCCTTTTGCCCCGTCAGTTGGGGAGGTTGTACGGCGTAGATGTAAGGCCTCTGATAATCGGTCACCATTTTGGTGATGTTGAGCGGCTTTATATCGAGTGTCACCGACACTTGCACAGTGAACGTCCCGTTGGTGATGTCAATGCGATTGGTGTAAAGACCCGCAGCCAAGCCCGCTGTGTTGAATGACACGGCCAGTGTCGATGGTGACGTGCCGTGGTTGGTGCTGAGCGCAAGCCAGTTGTCGCCGGCAACCCTGGCAGACCAAGCAAGCGGGACGGCACTCGTGAGGGTCAAAGAAGTAGGTGCAGGATTGAAACCGGCGATGGCTCCCATATTGATCTGCGCCGGCGCCACCGCGAGCTGCGATACCGTAAACGACCAGACGGGGCCTGCGTTGGTGATACTGAAACCCACCACATCCACCCGCCAATAATATCTCGCGCCGGGCGAAAGTGTCTGTGCCAATGTTTGGCCTGGAATTGGAGTACGCCCAAGATATTGCGCGGAAGCGGGGGTTGCCGAACTCACCTGCGTCTGGTTGGTGCCGAAGTAAACGTCATAAGCCAGCGCAATCGGAGATATCGTCCACACGAGATTTGTCGGAGGCAACCCCACCACGGCGCCGTCCGCCGGCGTTGGCACAATCGCCGGACCATTCACGGGCGCAATACTGCTCATGTCGTAAACAAACAAATCGCTGGTGCTCGTCCGATACCGGAACAGCTTCTTTTGGTCTCCAGACAACGTCTGCACCGTAGTCGAGAACGGTAGATTGGTGATTAACATTCCCGTCTGGGCGTTAAAAACTTGATTGGGCCCAAAGGCGACCGAACCATCTAGCGCAATGGCAAAAATGTTGTCGGCAAATTGAGCCAACAGGATGGTGACATTTGTGGCCGAAACCTTCTGCACCTTATTAAAAACCCATCGTTCCGCTGCATCCAAAAAAATGGGGGTGTTTAGCGGGTCGCGGCTTTGTGACGGGCCGGTTGCGGTCGTCGTCAATGAATTGGTTCCCACCGCAAGACTGGCTATGGCCGAGTTCGCGTAGCCAGCGCTCCATCCATATTGTTGCCAGATATAGAGAGTATCGCCGCTCCGATTCATCACCATTCCACCAGCACCCATACTCTGGTTGCCTCCGGTGTCCAAGACCATCATATTCGTCCCGGCGTTATAATCAAAAGAATAGATCTCCGGACCCCAAGCTCCATCAGTGTAGTAAATCATGCCCGATGGGCTTACGACCAGATACAGTGGATTGGACAGGCTGTAGGTTCTGGGGGTGGAAATGGTTTTCTCCGCCACTACGCTGAATGTATCCAGATTGACCTTGGAAATCGTCCGGCTCCCCGCGTTGATCACGTACAACGCATCGCCAGCAGGGGTAATCACCATGTCCGTTGGGTTAATGCCCACTGTGATTTCTGAAACGGTCGAACCATTGGTGGCGTTTAACGCCAGGAGAGTGCCATTGTTGGTTCCGGACGATTGATTGAGCGCATAGACACGCGGCCGCAAGTAATCGGGAACCAACTTGACCAGAACCCGTCCGGGAAGCCAATTCGTTACTTGGCTGATACCGGTGGATACAGTGCCAAAAGAAATGCAAAGTGAAAGCGCGATAATGGTCGGTTTCATAATGGTCGGTTAAATGTCGTTTGATTTCCTGCCGACATGTAAGCGCATGATAATAGTCCCTCTCTCTGTGTCAATCATCAAAAATGCGCACTTATGTGTCAAATTGAATGACACCCTGCCTTCACTTGGTTGCCCACCGACACGCTACTCACCGACCCGATCAGAGATGCAACATCGTGCCCTTCGCTAGGGCGGCGACGTGCTGGCGGTGACGAACAGTTACCCGGCCATGGCGATTGATATCGAGACGCGCAAACCGAAGCTGGCGAACGTGACGGGTGGCCTGACCGGTCCGTGCATCAAACCCATTGCCATCAAACTGGTTTGGGAAGCAGCGAAAGCGGTGAAGATTCCCATCATCGGCATGGGCGGCATCCAGAACGCGGCGGATGCGATTGAGTTTCTGATGGCGGGCGCGACGGCGGTGGCCGTGGGCACGGCGAATTTCTATGAACCGCAGACGGCGTTGCAGGTAATCGTTGGCATTCGCGAGTTCATGCAACGGCGCGGCATCAAGGACGTGCGTGAAATCACCGGCAGCGCGCAGACGACGAAGTAAGTCGGCTCAGTAAAATTTACGCCAGAACGTGTTTTCAAAAACAGCGCCGTAGGCGCGACATATTCCGTCTTGTTGGAGTTCACGCTTCAGCGTGTCCGCCACCCGCACAAGCTAAAGCTTGAACTCCAACTTCCCGACGATGCCGCGCCTATGGCACTGGACACGGCAAACCCATTTTGAAAATATGCCCTAATCTTTATGTTCGAGCATCGTTCAAAACCGTTGTTGCCACGCCGGGCATTTTACGCACGACTCGCCCGGAGCGCGTGCATTGGTCTGTTGGTCATCGCGCTTGCACTCGGCATCGGGATGATCGGTTACCGGGCCTTCGAACCCATGTCGTGGGTGGACGCCTTCGTCAATGCGGCGATGATTTTGTCCGGGATGGGGCCGGTGTCGTTGCTGCAAACCGACGGTGGAAAAATTTTCGCCGGTTGCTATGCGCTGTTTAGCGGCCTGGCGTTCCTCACAAGTCTCGGAATCGTTTTTGCACCGGCCTTCCACCGGTTCCTCCACAAGTTCCATGTGGAAGAATCGAAACGCGCGGACAAAACGGGCGGGTGACACCTCATCGCTTATTTGGCAGGGCCGTGCTGCCGCGCGGCCTTCAATCATGGCGGCGCAGCTCCGATAGATCGCGAGCAGGCTACGCCGCCCTGCCTTTGCCTCGTTTCTGTTTTGCGCTTCCCGCGCGACGCGCTATCCTTCGTCATGCTTTGGGCATTTGCCAAATATCACGCGCTGGGCAATGACTACATCGTCATTGACCCGAAAAACCTGCCGTCGCCGCTCACGACCGCGCAGGTCAAAACGATTTGCCATCGCAATTTCGGCATCGGCTCGGACGGCATTTTACTCGGTCCCCTGCCCTCCAAAAAAGCGAAGTTCGCACTCCGCATTTTCAATCCCGACGGCAGCGAGGCCGAGAAAAGCGGCAACGGTCTGCGGATCTTCTCGCGTTACCTGTGGGACAAGAAACTGGTCGGCAAGGACGAGTTCGCCCTCGAAACGCCCGGCGGCCTCGTGCAAGCCGAGGTGATGGACCGCGGCAAAACCGTGCGCGTCGAAATGGGCAAGGTCAGTTTCTGGAGCAACGACATTCCCGTGACCGGTCCGCGCCGCGAAGTTATCAACGAGCCGATTCACCTGCGCGGACAGCGATTCAACTTTTGCGCGGCCACCGTGGGCAATCCGCATTGCGTGCTGCTGCTGCCGAAAATCAGCGCCGATCTGGCGAAACAAATTGGCCCGCTGCTGGAAACGCATCTGCGTTTTCCCAACCGCACCAACGTGCAATTCATGAAGGTGCTCGACCGGCGGAACATCCAGATTGAAATCTGGGAGCGCGGCGCGGGTTACACGCTGGCGAGCGGCAGCAGCAGCAGCGCGGCGGCGGCGGTGGCGCACCGGCTCGGCCTGTGCGACCGCGAGATTTCCGTCCACATGCCCGGCGGGAAAATTGAAATCAAGATCGGCGACGGTTACGCGATTGAAATGACCGGCCCGGTGACGAAGGTGTCCGATGGAGTCATTGCCAGGGAAATGTTCACCTCTTCCGTCGTGGCTGGATGACACACGGCCTGAACTGGCGGCAGCTTTTGGACTGCGCTGGCAGAGCGCAGCGGCGACAGCGCTTTTGTGGGGATAACCAAGGCAGCGGCCTAATCCAAAGCGGCGTGGCGCTCCGCTTCCCGCCGCAGTCCAAAACGCGAAATTTCGTTCCGGAAAATTCTCTCCCCGGCCCTTTTTTCCACGCGGCAAAGAAGCGACGGTATCACCGCGTTTCCAATTGGGCTGTCTGAAACCACTTGTCATCCGCCAGCACAACCGAGGTTTCAACCTGACGATCGGGAATTGACCAGTACTTTTTGAGCAGCCGATCCTTTTCCGCCGGGGTTACCTTCCGAAAGCCGTGTTTCTCATAGAAGGCAACGGCCCAAATTGCCGCCGCCCAGGTTCCAATCAAAATCGGCCGGGTCGTCGAGGCGCGCAGATGCTTCAACAAGTTGCCGCCGATGCCCTGATTCCGGAAGACCGTGCGCACATAAGCGTGCCGGATTAGCGTGACATCCTGGACGGGTTGAATTCCCATCACCCCGCCCAGTTTTCCGTCCAGCTCCATTCCCCAGAAAACCACACCCCTTTCCATCTGCTCCTTCAGTTCGGCAAGCGACATGCAGGGTTCGTGCCAGCGGTCTTCGGGAATGACACCCTGGTAGGCTCGGGCGGCATCGTTGATGATTTCCCAAATCACCCCAAACTCGTCAGAGCGACATGGGCGTATCATCCTATTTTTCTTTGCCGTCACGGCTCAACCAATTACTCGACGGGCACTCCGAACGCACTGGATGCCGATTGGATGGCATTATTTTTTTCGGTCTGTTCCAGTTCCGCCCGTTTCCGGATGTCCTCTTGGGCCAGCCGCACCGCATTCTCAGCCGCATTCAAAAGGTCGTTGACGTTCCTGGCCAGCTCCGGCGTGAATGCGGGATGAATCACAACCAGACATCCTTCGGTCAGTTCCACCCCCACACCTTTTAACACCAACGACTGTTGTAACAATCGCCGGATCTGTTCAAACACCGGAGCGTCAATCTCCGGTTCCGTGCGAAAAGCGATTTTGCGTTTGTCGGACAATTCCTTGTTAATGGATTTTATTTTCATAATCGTGCGAATGCGACTTAATGGAGCAAGCATGAACCACGCCAGGTTGTTGACACAAGAACTAACATGAGTGCTCTCGGAAAACTAAGAAGTTGGGAGTCGGAAGCCGGATGACTCCCGGTCATTTGGCCGGCTGAAATTTGCCGCGCAGAATGTGGATGAGGGCCTTGACGGTGAGTTCGATGAAGAGAAACGGCTTGGCGATGAAGTCGTTGCCACCAGCCATCATGGATTTGGTGCGGTTGTTAAAGTCGTCGAGGCGGGTGACAAAGACAACGGGGGTTTTCTTGTGCATCGGCAGGCGGCGCAGCTTGTTGCAGAGTTCGTAACCGGTCATGCCCGGCATGTCCACGTCGAGAAGCACGAGGTCAAATTGATTTTCGGAAAGCAGTTTGAAGGCGGCGTTCGGGTCTTCGACGCTGACGGACTGGAGCTGCGCTTTTTCGAGCGCGTAAATGATGGCGCGGCGGGAAATGACCTCGTCGTCCACGACCAGAATGCTGGCGGGGGGGATTTCCTGTTCTTCGGGCCGGGTGCCGTGTTCAAACAGGAAGCCGAGAAAATCCACCGCGGCGGCGACGGTGTGCAGGGTTGAGGAGTTGATGTTTTTCGGTTTTTCGTGAAGTTCCTTGAGCAAGGCCTCGAGCGCGGCGGCCAGGTGTGCGATTAGGACGAGGCCGGCGATGCCGGCGTTGCCGTTGACCGCGTGGACGCGGCGGTAGAGTTCGTGGATGTGTTTGAGCCGCGCCACTTCGGTGTCGGACTTGATGAGGCTTTGCAAACCGGCGCGCATGACGGTGAGCGTGGCGGGCAGGCTGGCAATGAATGTTTCCCGGAATTCGACCTGAAATTCGGCATCAGTCTCGCTGGTAAACTTGGCGGGTTTGGTTGCCAACGCGCCTTCAGTCTTCGGACGGGCAGGCGAAACCGCGACGACGACGCCGATGGTGCGGCGTATCAGCTCGAACAGTTCCTTGGGCGGACAGTTGATTTTGGAGACACATTTCGTCGCGCCGGCCTTCCACGCATCCTGAATCAGGTTGGTCAAATAGGTGTTGGAAAAAACAATGATCGGCAGTTTGGAAAAGTCCGCTTCGCTGCGAATTTCCTTGATGACTTCGACGCCTGACATTTTGGGCAGTACGAGGTCAAGCACGATGGCATCAGGCTGGAACGTGCGCATCACCTTCAGGCCCGTCTCGCCGTCAAGCGCGACCTCGGCCTGATAACCTTCCACGACGAGTTTGTTTCGATAAACATTCGCAACAATCTGGTCATCTTCGATGATGAGAATTTTTTTCATGAATGAGCAGCGTCCGGCGGCGGCGCGGCGGAATTTAACTGCGCCGCCAGAAAATTTTGAATGAGTTTGAATTCGCGCGCGGCATCTTCGTAAACCTGCGCGGCGGTGGTCAGCGCGCCGGAAGCGCCTTGCTTTTCCAATTCACGGAGCAGCGGCACGAACCGCGTCATGCCCAGCGTGGCGCTCGCGCCCGAGCAACTGTGCGCCACGCGGCGGACGTCGTCGGCTTTGTTCGCGCGCACGGCGGCTTCCAGTTGCGCCAATTGCTGGGTGGTCTGCTTGAGAAACAAGTCAACCAATTCGCGTATGCTGTCCGCGTTGCCCTCGGTTAAATCGTTCAAGCGGTCCACCTCCACTGGCAGTTCTTCAACGGCGGGCGCGGGCGCGTCGGCTTTGGGTGAGGGCGCAGTTGGTGCCGCCGGAGTCATTTCGTCTTTAATGATGGGGAGGGTTTTCATAAATGAACAGTGGCTGGCGGCGGCGCGGTGGAATTTAACTGCGCCGCCAGAAAATTTTGAATGAGTTTGAATTCGCGCGCGGTATCTTCGTAAACCTGCGTGGCGGTGATCAGCGTGCCGGAGGCGCCTTGTCTTTCCAATTTACGGAGCAGCGGCACGAACCGCGTCATGCCCAGCGTGGCGCTCGCGCCCGCGCAACTGTGCGCCACGCGGCGGACGTCTTCGGCTTTGTTCGCGCGCACGGCGGCTTCCAACTGCTCCAATTGCTGGGTGGTCTGCTTGAAAAACAAGTCAACCAATTCGCGCAGACTGTCCGCGTTGCCGTCGGTCAAATCGTTCAAGATGTCCATCTCCACCGGCGGTTCTTCAACGGCAGGCGCGGGCACGGGCGCATCGGCTTTGGGCGCCGGCGCGGCCGGTGCCGCCGGAGTCGCTTGCGGACCCCAGCGTTCGACGACGGCGCGAACGTCCTTTGGGCGGATCGGTTTGGCGAGATAATCATCCATGCCGGCGGCGAGGCATTTTTCACGGTCGCCTTGCATCGCCTGCGCGGTCATGGCGACAATGACGATGCTGGAATGGTAGTTGGTCGCGCCGGCCTTCTGTCGTTCACGAATGGCGCGCGTGGCCTCCAAACCGTCCATTTCCGGCATCATTACGTCCATAAAAATTAAGTTATATGGCTCTCGATCCAGCGCGTCGAGCGCTTCGCGTCCGTTCGCGGCGAGACCCGGCTGATAACCGAGTAGCTGCAAAATGTGCGCGGCAACCTTTTGGTTTATGGCGTTGTCGTCGCACAAAAGGATGCTCAAGGGCAATCGCTCGGTGAGGAGTTGCTCTGGTTTCGATGTCGGTTGCTGGCGCGCGGCGGCTTTCGGACTGAGCCGGGCGCGAACGAGCACTTCGCAAAACTGCGCTGGTTTGACGGGTTTGTTGACCGTGTGGGCGAACACGATGTGCGTGCTGCCGGGCGCATCCGAGTGCAGGCCCAACGGCATGAGCAGCACCAGCGGCATCATCGCCGCGCCGGGCAATTTGTGAATTTCCATGGCCAGCGCGAGGCCGTCCATGCCGGGCATTTGCAAATCCAGAACGCCCAGATCGTATTGTTCACCCTTTTTAAGCCATTCGAGGGCCTGCTGCGGACTTTCGGCGCTGTACGGAACCATTCCCCATTTGGCCACCTGCTCGGCAACCACACGGCGGACAGTGGCGTTGTCGTCCACAATCAAAAGCCGCAAATCAGCGAGTTTGGTTTGAGGTCCCGCCAGGGCAAACGGCGCCGACTGCGTTTCGGCCTGAAAATTGATGGTGAAATGGAACGTCGAGCCCGCGCCGGGCGAACTCTCGGCCCACATTTTGCCGCCCATCAATTCGACGAGTTGTTTGCTGATGGCCAGACCCAGGCCCGTGCCGCCATAGTGCCGCGCGGTCGAGGCATCCCCCTGCGAGAATGGTTTGAACAACCGCTCCACCCGTTCAGGTTGAATGCCAATGCCCGTGTCGCGCACGGAAAAATTCAGGTGCAGCAGCGAATTGTTCTGCGCCTCATCCGGTTTCATCGAGAGCAATTTGACCTGAACGAGCACGTCGCCTTTTTCAGTGAACTTGATGGCGTTGCTCAAGAGATTGGCGAGCACCTGCCCCAACCGCAGTGAATCGCCTTCGACGGTAACCGGAATCCCATCGTCCATCTGATACGCAAGATCGAGATTTTTTCCAAAGGCGCGCGCGGCCTGCAGGTCGAGCGCATCCTCCACGCAGATGCGCAAGTTGAATGGCCGCGAGTCCAGTTCCAGTTTCCCCGCTTCGATTTTGGAAAAGTCAAGAATGTCGTTGACGATGGCCAGCACCGATTCACTGCTGGTATGAATCGTTTCGAGGTGGCTGCGCTGCTCGGCGGTCAGCGGCGTCTCGAGGAGCAGGCTGACCATGGCGATGACGCCGTTCATCGGCGTGCGAATCTCGTGGCTCATGGTCGCAAGAAAATCGGATTTGGCGCGCACGGCCGCCTCGGCGGCGAGACGGGCCTCGGTCAAATTGTCGTTGTGCCGGCCCAAGTCATCGTGCCGGCGCTTCGTTTCCAGATGGGCGCGCAAACGCGCGCGAAATACCAGGGCTTCAAACGGCTTGCCCATGCAATCGCACACACCAAGGTCGTACGCGCGCAATTTGTCCACCGTGTTATCCTCAGCGGTAAGCGCGGTGACGAGCGTGAAGGTTGCCGGCGGACTTTCCTGGAGCTGGCGCAGGAATTCAAAGCCTTCCTCATTTGACGACACCAAATCAACCAGCACCAGATCGACCGGACTGGCGCGAAGAAATTGAAGCGCTTCAACGGCACGGCGTTCCAAGGCGAAGGCGATGTTGTCCGCATGCAACACACTGGACAACGTCGCCAATAGTTTTGGGTCGTTGCTGACCAACAGGATCTGGAATGCCGGCTGACTCATGTTTCAAATGTCAACATTTTTCAGGAAAGGCAGCATGAATCGTTCCTTAGTAGACAAGATTCCCCTCATTTAGCCAATCCGATTTTTAATGTGAAAAACCCCTGGTTTGGAAAGAAACATTGCTGGCGCGCGCCGGTGGCGATAAACTTCCGCCATGCTCCAAACGGTGCTCAACGCCGACCCCGTGAGTGACGCGACCTCTTTTCGCGACATGCACCTCACCGCGTATCGCTTCATGCTGCTGGCGCGCATGTTGGACGACAAATGCGCCGGCCTCTACCGCGCCGGCAAAATTCATGGTGGCGTTTTTATTGGCCGCGGGCAGGAAGCATTGAGCGTTGCCATCGGTTTGTCGCTGAAAAAGAGTGACGTGTTCGCCCCGCTGATCCGCGACACGGCAGGACGGCTGGCGTTTGGCGAACCGGTGGTTGACGCCTTGCGGACGTATCTGGGTTCCGTGCTCGGCCCGATGCGTGGCCGCGACGGCAACGTTCATCGCGGCCGGCCAAAGGAAGGCTATTTGCCGATGATCAGCCATCTCGGCGCGATGATTTCCGTCGTGAACGGCACGTTGTTCGCCCGCCGCATGAAAGGCGTCACCGGCATGGTTGGCGCGACGTGCATTGGTGACGGCGCGACTTCCACCGGCGCAGTTCACGAAGCGATCAACCAGGCCGCGGTCGAGAAACTGCCGCTCGTTTTGATTGTGGCGGACAACCAATACGCATACTCAACGCCCACTTCGCGCCAATTTGCCTGCCGCGACCTGGCAGACCGGGCCGCCGGTTACGGCGTGGATTCCCATTCCGTGGACGGCACGGATTTGTCCGCGTGCCTGAAGGTGGTGGGTGACGCCGTGGCGCGCGCCCGCGCCGGTCGCGGCCCGCAAATGGTCGTCGCCACGCTGCTCCGGCTTTGCGGTCACGGCGAACACGACGACGCCAGTTACATTGATCCGAAATTAAAGGCGTCGCCGGTCGGGCGCGATTGTTTGAAAGTCGCCGAGGAACATCTGCTCCGCCAAAAATGGGCGGACACCGGGGCGCTGGCCGTGCTGCGCGGCGAAATTGTCCGCGAAATCGAGGAAGCCGTCGCCCAAGTCCAACGCGAACCCACGCCCGATCCGTTTACCGAGGACTGGCGCGCGCTTTCAACCGGACATTTGAACGAGGGGCAAGAGAAATGAACCATGAATGAAGAATGAAGAATTAAAAAACACTGCCACGTTGCACGCAGGATTTGTTTCTTCATTCTTCATTCTGCCTTCGACATTTTCCCGGCCATGAGCATCACGTATCTCGAAGCCATCCGCGAAGCGCAGGCTCACGCACTGCGCGACGACCCGCGCGTGTTCATTTACGGTCAGGACGTCGGCGCGTTCGGCGGCGCGTTCAAGGCCACGAAAAATCTGGCGAAGGAATTTCCCGGTCGCGTGATTGATGCGCCCATCAGCGAGGATGCGATGGTCGGTCTGGCCGTTGGTGCGGCGATTGAAGGCATGAGGCCGATCATCGAAATGCAGTTCGCGGATTTTTCCACCGTCGGTTTCAACCAGATTGTCAACCAGGCCGCGACGCTTTTCTGGCGCACGAACGTGCCGTGCCCGATCACCGTGCGGTTGCCCTTCGGCGGCACGTCCGGCAGCGGACCGTTTCACAGCCAGAGTCTGGAGACGATTTACGCGCACTATCCCGGCCTGGTGGTGATGACGCCGGCGACCGTTGAAGATGCTTACAGCATGTTGCTCGAAGCGGTGGCGATTGACGACCCGGTGATTTTTTGCGAGCACAAATTTCTTTACTACCACCTCAAGGCCGAAAAATTACCGAGCGAAGCACTGCCCGTCGGCAAAGCCCGCATCGCGCGTGAAGGCCGCGACATGACCATCGTTGCCTACAGCGCCATGGTGCATGAAGCGCTCGAAGCCGCCGCCGAACTCGTCCCTGAAGGCTGGGAAATTGAAGTTGTGGATTTGCGTTCGGTGAAACCGCTCGACACGGACACCGTGATGGCCAGCGTCGCGCGCACGGGGCGTTTGCTTTGCGTGGGTGAAGCCTGGCCGTGGGGAGGAGTGACGGCGGAAGTCATCGCCCGGGTCACGAGCGAAGGATTTGGTTTGCTCGACGTGCCGCCGCAACGGCTCAACGCCAAGGACACGCCGGTGCCGTATCATCCCAATTTGTGGACCGCGCACCGTCCCACCGCGCGCGCCGTCGCCGCCGCCGCGCGAAAACTTTTACGACTGTGAAATTGAAGAAAATGAAATATTGGAGTGATGGAGCAATGGAGTGCTGGTATTGGCGGGCAAACCATACTCCAGCACCCCAACCCTCCAACCTCCCATCCTGATCCCATGCCGCGAATTCCCATCATCATGCCACAACTGGGCGAGTCCATCGCCGAGGCCAACATCATCAACTTCCTCGTCAAGCCCGGCGACACCGTTGAAGCCGACCAGGATTTGATCGAAGTCGAGACCAACAAGGCCGGCATGGCCGTCACGTCGCCCTGCCGCGGGCGCATTGAAAAATTCACCGTGCAACTGAACGAAAGCTATCCCGTCGGCGCGGTGCTCGGACACATCGAGGCGACGAAGGAGGAAGCATCGCGATTGGGGCTTGACGTTCCGGCGCCGGCGAAAACCGGCGACACCGACCGCATTTCCGCGCCGGACGCGAACGGTGGCAAGAACCGCGTTCAACCGACGGTGCGGGGATTGCCCGTGCCGGCGAACGCGGCGGGCGCGAGTTATCTTTCGCCGCGGCTCAAGGCGCGCATGAACGAACTCGGCTTGCATGCCGCCGATCTCGCGGGCGTGGCAGGCAGCGGCGCGGCGGGCCGGGTAACCGTTGAGGATTTTGAAAGATTCATCGCGCATCTCGAAAAGCAGAAGATAACCCCGGCGTCATCCATGCGTGTGGCGGTGGCCGACGCCATGCGGCGCAGTTGGACGCGGCCCCTGGCCCACGTCGGTCTGCCGGTCTGTCTCGATCCGCTTTTTGCCTATCGCAAAGTCACCCGGCCAAAACCCGGGCCGGCGCTTTGCGGCTTGCGCGCGCTGGCGGTAGCGCTGGCGGAAAACAGCGCTCCCGCAGGCCGGCTGGTGGGAAATAAAATTGTGCATCCCTCTTCGATTGACATCGCGTTCGCAGTCGAAGCGGAGGAAGGCGTGCTGGTTCCCGTCATTCGCCACGCGGACAAACGGTCGCTGAAGGATTTGATCAAGCCTTACAACGAACTGGTCGAACTGGCGCGGCAACGCAAGCTGCCGCCGGAAGTGACGGGCGGTTCCATTGCCACCGTGACGAATTTCGGCACGTTCGGACTGACTTGGGCCACGCCCATCCCGTTGCCGGAACAATCGCTGGTGCTCGGCATCGGCGCAGCCCGGCGCGTACCCAGTTGGGACGCGGGCAAAGACCGGTTCGTGCCGGTGATGGAAGCGAACCTCACGTTGAGCTTCGATCATCGCGTGATTGACGGCGGCGCGGCCGGGCGGTTGCTCATGCGCATCGCGGATTTGATAACGCACCCGGAACAGTTGTGATGGGAGGGCTGGCATTTTGCCGGCCCATTTTTTTATTTGGGAACGGCGACACGCCGTCCCTCCCAATTTCTAATTATTCTCCGTCTTGAACGTCGCGACGATGGGCCGGTGGTCTGAACCGACGCCCCAATTGGGCACCCTTAAAATGTAGGTTTCGTTTTTCAGCCAATCCCGCGCCATGGCCGGACTGAGCAAAATGTAATCCACGCGGCTGTAGGTGTCCTCCTTGCCGTAGTAATGCGTCCAGGTGACGTTGCGCGGCTCGAAGGCGGGCACCGGATTCGTTGCGGTGTCGCCATTGCGCTCGGCGGGGCGCGTATCGATCAGCTTGAACTTGCCGCGCCCAATGACGGCCTTGGTGGAACCGGAATCCTTCACGTCGTTGAAATCACCGAGCACGATCAATTTCGCGTCCGGGTCGGTCTTAAAATGTTCATCCACAATGCCGCGCAGGACTTTCGCTTCTTCGAGACGCAATTGGGCCTCGTCGGCTTCGGGCACAGGCCGGCGCGATTTCAAATGCGTGGCGATGAGCGTGACAGTGAAATTCGTCGCCACCCGGATGTCCACCTCGGCAAAACCGCGGCTGACGGAAAAACGGCGGCCATCGAGCAGGAAGCTGTCATTCGTGTGCGGGTGGCGGGTGGCAATGGGCAGCTTGCTCAACACGGCGACGTGAATGTTCGTGTCCCAGCCCTGCACGTGTTCCCAGTAAGGAAAATCCAGCCCTTTGGCTTTGAGTGAATCGCGCAATTCCATGAGGGCATTGGTGCTGCCCATCTCTTCAAGTGCGATGACGTCGGGATTCAGGGCGCGGATGCTTTCGCAGACCTTGGCTTTGGCCCTGGCGGACTTCACGAACTTGCGCGATTCGGTCGGCTGGTCGAGATAATTTTCCACATTGTAGGTGGCAACGCGAAATGTTTCGGCGGCAAAGGAAACCGAACAAAACAACGCGAACGTCAGACTGACGAACGGAAATGAAAAACGTTTGAGCATGGATTGGTTTGGGCAAAGTTAAACTTTCATTTTTGCTTGTCCAGATGCGTTTTGTTTTTCACGAGAGAACACTTTTGCCAAATTCAGCAAAGCTGCCATTGTTTTCTGTGTCTCGAAGCAATAATGGCATCTTGACGTCCATTGACCCCAGGATAATCTTCCCCACATGTGCATACCAACAAGCACCGATTCCCACCTTTTTGCATGACGTTAGTAGCAAGTTCTTTGACCCAGGTTTCGCGAAAGGTTTCGGCAAAGCATTGCCAGCAGACTTTGCTCGCCTTCTTTCTCGCGGCCTTTACGATTTCGTGTGATGAGAAGCACTAATCGCAAAATGTGGAGTCAAGGCCGAAGCGTTTCCAGACCGTTACCATCAACAATATCGAGCCTCGGCGCGATGTTGCCGGGGAGATTATTGACGCGCACGGTGGCTGCCTTCAATTCTTCAATGGACGTTTTTACCTCTACGGGACGGCCTACGGAACAAATGAAAGCAGTTTGGCCTTGAATTGCCCGTTCCGGGTTTACAGCTCGCCGGATCTTGAACGGTGGACTTATGAAGGTGAACTGCTCAAGGATCAGCCGAGAGGTGTTTATACCCGTCCCGGTGTGGTTTTCAATCCGCACACTCACAAGTACGTGCTTTGGTACAACTGGTTTCCCAAACTGTGGAACGGCCAAACTGCAGTGGCCACCAGCGACACGCCGGTTGGGCCTTTCACCATTGTTAACCCGAATGTGCATGTCTTCGGGTCTCGCCCCGGTGACACCAATATCTTTGGCTCTCGCCCCGGTGGCGGCAGTCTCTTCGTGGATGATGATGGAACAGGTTACTACATCTACACTTCCATGGGCGATGGATACGCAGTTCGCGTGGAGCGCCTGAAGCCGGACTACCTGGGTCCGACCGGCAAGACGAGCGACATTCTAACCAAAGGTTCCGAAGCTCCCGTGCTTTTCCGACGAAACAATCTCTATTACGCCCTGTGCGGCCCTCTCTGTCCTGATTGTCCCGAAGGCAGTGAGGTGCTGGTCTTAACGTCCACTTCACCATTAGGTCCCTTCACCGCGCGGTCAAACATCAACCGCCGTTCTGGAAATGGCGCCTCGACCGAACCTGGGCAAGATATCCTGGTTGCGAGTCGTTTTGACGAAGGCGCTCCAATTGTGCCTGCTCAACAGACCTGGGTCGCGAGAATTCCAACGTCCGAGGGCACGGCATTCATCTGGATGGGTGATCGCTGGGGATCATGTCCGGACGGTGTCAAGGGCCACGATTTTTAGTCCTGGAGTGCGCCCTTGAAGTTCAGCCCGGATGGCGACATCCTGCCAATCAAAATTGTTGAGCGGTGGCACATAACGTGGGCGTGGGGTGACTAACGTGGGTGTGGGGCGACCGTCCACCGCGCACCACAGTCTACATCTACGGCACAAGAAAAAGGTCCAAACCCGTTGAGAGTCAATTCCTGCATCCCCGAGCCGCTGCCCTTGGAGTAATTTGATGCAAGCAGTAGCTCAAATCTAAAGGGTTGCGAGCCGTGCTACAGGATGAACGCCGCGCGCCTGTTCCAGCGGAGAACGTTTTGCCAAATTCCGCAAAGCTGCTATTATTTCCCCATGCTTCGAATCAGCCAGAACGGCGTTGCGTTGCGCGGGGCTAAAAAGAACGCGGCGGCGCGGAAGCTTTACGACAAGCAGAGCGAGCGTGATCACCGTGAGTTGCGGATTGACAAGGTCGGCGTGCGCGGGCTGCGGTTTCCCATCCAGGTGCGCGACAAGGCGCGCAGTGTGCAAAACACGGTGGCGACCATCGGCATGTTCGTGGATTTGCCGAAGGAGTTCAAAGGCACACACATGAGCCGGTTTGTCGAGGCGCTCAATGCGCATGGCAGCGTCATCCACGTGGAGAACATCATGGACATCTTGCGTTCGCTGCAAAAGCGGCTGAACTCAGCCACGTCGCACCTGGAAATCGAGTTCCCGTATTTCATGTCCAAGAAATCGCCGGTGTCGCGCAAGCGAAGCCTGATGGATTACCTTGCGCGGTTCGACGCGGCGGCGTGTGGCGATGAAATTGATTTCGTGCTGACGGTGAAGGCGCATGTGACGACGCTGTGCCCGTGTTCGAAGGCGATTGCCCGATACAGCGCGCACAACCAGCGCGGGCTGGTAACGGTGGCGCTGCGGTTCTCGAAACCGGTCTGGATCGAGGACGTGGTGACGATGGTGGAAAGCTCGGCGAGTTCGGAGCTTTACGCGCTGCTCAAGCGGCAGGACGAAAAGTTCGTGACGGAGCGCGCCTACGAAAACCCGGTGTTTGTGGAGGATTTGGTCCGCAACGTGGCGCTCAAGCTCAATGCCCATCCGCGGGTGACGTGGTACAAGGTCGAGGCGGAAAATTTCGAGAGCATCCACAATCACAACGCCTACGCCTGCATTGAGAAGGAGTGAGTTTTTCCCAAAAACATTTCTAAATATTTTTGTGGCGTATTTGTTTTCCTCTGCTACATTCCCGCGCCTTTGACAAACCAAAACTGATTTTTAATTTGTGACCATAAAGAAAAAAACGACCGGCAAACCACAGGTTTCCGCCACGGCGGCGGCGATTCTCGGCCGGCCGGTGTTGAAAGCCAAAATCACCGCCGACCCGAGGAAAGTTAAGGCCGAGTGGCAGAAGTATTGCCAGCGGCTGCTGGAATTGCGCGAGCAACTGCACCGGCAGATGAACGGCCTGGCCAAGGAATCCGCGCAGGAACTGCCCGGCTACAGCCTGCACATGGCTGATTCAGGCACGGATAACTTTGACCGCGACTTCGCGTTGAGCCTGTTGTCGTCCGACCAGGACGCGGTTTATGAAATCGAGGAAGCGCTGAAACGCATCGAGAAAAAGACCTACGGCGTCTGTGAATTGACCGGCAAGACGATTCCCAAGGCGCGCCTGGAAGCGATTCCGTGGGCGCGGTTCACCGTCGAATCGCAGGCGCAGTTGGAACGTGAAGGCGCGCTGCGTTCGCGCCGAATCGGCCAGCTTGGCACGGTTGACAGCACCGGCGCCACAGAGGTGGAAAGCGAAGAAGACGAGCCGGAGGAAAAGGCCAAAGAGAAGGAATAATTTATGCCGCGCGAAATCATCACCATTGAATGCACCGAAGCGCGCAAGGAAGGCAAATCGCCTTCGCGTTACACCACCACCCGCAATAAAAAATTGAAGACGGAGAAGCTGGCGATCCGAAAGTATAATCCGGCGCTTCGCCGCCACACGCTTCACCGCGAAATCAAGTAGCCATGCCACGCAAAACCCATGCCGACAAAGACCGCCGCGGTTCGCGTCGCGGCCAGATGGAAAAACGCACGCCGCGTCCGAAGCCGAAGATTGACTTCACCGCCGACGCGCTCGATTTCAAAAACATCAATTTGCTCCGGCAATATGTGACCGACCAGGGCCGCATCCTGCCGCGCAAATACACCGGGATGCCCGCGCATTACCAGCGCCGTCTGACCCTCGCCATCAAGCGCGCGCGCCAGATGCTGCTGATGAAGTAACAGATTTTCACCGCTCCGCCACGATGGTGGCCGGGCGGTTTTTTGGTGGAAATCAGTTGCAAACGATTTGCAATTGAACATAATGACCCGGGTTATGGATTATCTGTTTTTGTTTTCCAGCATCGTGCTCGGGGCGATCACCGTTTTCGGGCTGCGCCTGCACGACCCGAAACATGTCAAAGTGATCAACGCCTTCACCGGCGCGTATCTGCTCACGCTGGTCATGCTGCATTTGCTGCCGGACTTGTATGCGGTGGAACCCGGCGTCGTGCTCAAACCGCTGGTCCTCGGCGGATTCATCCTGTTTGGCTTCTTCCTGCAAATCGCGCTCGACGTCATTTCCCAAGGTGTTGAACACGGGCACTCGCACCCCATTCACGGTGGAGTGCCCATCGGTATTCTGGCGGGATTGTGCCTGCACGCGTTTGTCGAGGCGCTGGCGCTGGGACAATCGCCGGAGCACCAGAATCCCCACGATGTCGCGACACGCCATTTTCTTCTGGTGAGCGTCGTCGTGCATAATTATCCCGTGTCCATCGCACTGCTGGGCATGTTGCTGCAAAGCGGGATGAAACGCGGTCCGGCGCTGACGTGCCTCGGCTGGTTCGCGGTCATGGCGCCGATCGGCATGTTCACCAGCACGCACACCGGCCTGGCGGTCTATGCGCGCGAACTCATGGCCGTCGTCATCGGCATTTTCATGCACATCTCAACCACGATTTTGTTCGAGAGTGAAGACCATCACCGCTTCCCGGTTGGCAAACTGGTAGCGGCCCTGGTCGGCTTGATTTTGGGAATCGCCAGTGTGATTTTTGAAGCGTAATGAAACGGCACCCGCACACCCATTTGCACCAGCGACAGGAATTGTCCGCGTTGACGGGGCGTTTGCGCCAACAAGCGCGGAAGATCACCGGCCCGCGCGCGGCGATCCTGGAAATTCTCCGGCGGCATCCTCATCCGCTCACGAACAAGGAAATTTTTGCCGCCATGTCCGGGGGCCAATGCGATCTGGCGACGATTTACCGCGCGATGCACCTGCTGGAGGAGATGGGGATGGTGAAGCGGTTTGACTTCGGCGACGGCGCAGCGCGGTTTGAACTGGTCGGCGAAGGCGATGACGGCCATCACCATCATCTGGTTTGCACGCGCTGCGAGGAAGTGGTCGAAATCGAGGAATGTTTTCCGAGCGCGATTGAATCACGCATCGCCGCCGCCAACGGCTTCAAAGGCGTGACCCACAAACTTGAATTCTTCGGCCTTTGCCCGGAGTGCCAATAGACTGCCCGTCACCAAAGAAAAAGCCGCGCTCGCGCGCGGCTCATTTATTGTTGATGGGCAAAAAATTTTACGCCATTATTTCTTCCTGCCAATCACCCAGGTGCAAATACTCCTTGATTTTTCTGCGTTCGTACCGGTTTTTTAATGGTTTTTTGGGCTGATGATCCAGCTTGCGGAATGGGTGTTTTGGATCCCGGACAGCCTCCGTGATGACTTCCATCATTCTTTTCATAACATAACTCATGTTACCTCGTGTTTCAGAGCTTGGCAGCGCCACAACCTTCCCTGTTGGCCGACGGCTAACTGCTTACGCTCCTGAGTATAAGACCGATCGCAGTGTTTGTCATTCAAATTTTTATTAAAAAACTTAAACGAACCTAAACGAACCCGATCGCCACTCTTTTTCCGTTTTGCTGGCAGCAGGTTTTAAACCAAGTTTCGCGAAAACTTTTTGCACCGCCAAAAATTCCGACTTCAGAATGCCCGCCAGCACCAGCCTCCCGCCCCGTTTCAATTGCGCTACAATCCGGCGCCGCTCGGCAATCAGCAGCGTCGAAATCAAATTCGCGCAAATCAAATCGTATTGCCGCACCGGCTGAACCGGCAGTTTTGTCACGTCCCGGCGCACAATCCGCAGTTGATTATGAACGCCATTCGCACGGGCGTTGGCGCGCGCGATGCGAACCGCATCGGGGTCAAAATCGAAGGCGTGAACTGGCGCGTAACCCAGTTTCGCCGCCGCAATCGCCAGGATGCCCGAGCCGGTGCCGATGTCCAAAAACGACCAGCCTGCTTCTTTTTTTCCACACCGCGCCAGTTCACGCAGGCAAAATGCCGTCGTCGGATGCTGGCCGGTGCCAAAGCTGAGTCCGGGATCCAGCACCACGACCGCCTGATTTTTGCGGGGTCGGCGTTTGCTCCAGCTCGGTTTGATCAGCAATGATCTTCTTTCGGAGGGACGAGTTACACGAGTCCCACTTCCACGATGCCCTGATTTCCCATGCAAAGTCAGGGACTCGCGGAGTTCGTCCCTCCGACTTTGAAATCTTATTTCGATGGGCTTGAAATGCCGTTTCCACGATTCGGCCCAGTCTTCACGGCGCATTTTCGCAATTGTGACTTTGCCGGAGCCAGTTTTCAGCCCGCAATTTTTAATTTGGTCCAGCCCAACGCGGATTTTTGCGCGCCATTCAGCCGGCCAGGCCGGTTTTCGCCGGCAATAGGCCGTGACCGTGGTCACGCCGGTTTCCAGGTTGAAATAGGATGAAACTGGTTGACCGGGCACCGTGCCGAGAAGTTCCGAAACCGCGTCTTCGGCCTCAGGCGTCGTAATGACGGAAACGCGCCAGAGCGCTTTGGATTTGGTTTGGAGTCCCGCCTTCAGGCGGTTCGAACCGGCTGAAGCCGGAACTCCGAACGGAAAATTCATGCTACAAGGTCCCGCCACGGCGTGAAGTTGAGCAGTTCAATTTCGTTCAGGTGCGGATGCAGCGCGACCTGCGTGACGCTGGCGTATTCAATTTCGAACGAATTGGTCTTGGGCAGCGGCAGTTCGAGCAAAATGGCCAGCAGCATGCGGATGACGCCGCCGTGACAAAAAATCGCCGCCGTGCCCCCCGGATGCCGCCGGATGATTTCAAACAGGCACGACTCGACCCGGGCGCGGAATTGAACGCCGGTCTCGCCGTTGGGCACCGCGCCCAACTCGATTTCGTCGAGCCAGTCGTAAGGATGAACGCCGAACTTTTCGCGCACTTCCTCCCAGTTGAACCCCGTCCAATCGCCGAAATCCACTTCGCGCAATCCGGGCAAAATCGTTTGCGCCGGCGCGCCGTTTTTGAGCAGCGGCGCGAGCGTTTGCTGGACGCGCTTCATCGGGCTGGCGTAAATCGCGTCGAGGATTTTATGGTGCAGATATCCGGCGAGGGTTTTCGCCTGTGCCCGGCCGCGCGCCGAAAGATTCATGTCAATCCGCCCGCCAAACGTGTGCTGATAACGCGATTCAACCTCGGCGTGGCGGATGAGCAACAGGCGCGTGAGGGCGGGTGATTTTGGTTTGCGCCGCAATGGTTTGGAAGCGGATGTAGCCAAGTGAATCAACCCTCTGCGAGCGCTTTTTCCTGCGCGGTGAACAATTCGCGGATGCCCGCCTTGCCGAGCGCGAGCAAATCGGCAAGCTGCGCCTCGGTGAACGTGGCTTCCTCGCCGGTGCCTTGAACTTCAATGAATTCACCGGCGGCATTCATCACGAGGTTCATGTCCACCGTCGCAGCCACATCCTCGGTGTAGCACAGGTCGAGCAACGGCGTGCCGTTGACAATGCCGACGCTGACGGCGGCGACGCCGGAAATGATCGGGCTGGCGGAAATCTTTTTCTCGGCCATCAGTTTTGTCACCGCGAGCGAGAGCGCGACGAACGCACCGGTGATGGCGGCGGTGCGCGTGCCGCCGTCGGCCTGCAACACATCACAGTCCACGCAAATCGTCCGCGCGCCGAATATTTCCAGGTCCACAGCGGCGCGGATGGAGCGTCCGATGAGCCGCTGGATTTCGGAAGAGCGTCCGTCGAGCCTGCCCTTGGAGATGTCGCGCGGTTTGCGCGTCAGGGTGGAATAGGGGAGCATCGAGTATTCGGCGGTGATCCAGCCGCCCTTGATCCCCTGCTCCTTCATCCAGCGCGGCACGGTTTCCTCGATGGTCACGCCGCAAATGACGCGCGTGTTGCCCCATTCGATGAGTGTCGAACCGGCGGCGTACGGCGCGATGTGATTTTGAAAACGTAGCGTACGGAGTTGATTGGGGGCGCGACCGTCGGCGCGCATGGTTGAATCAGCCATAAACGCTGGCGATATTAAACGTGAATCGTTTCAAGGAAAAGCAAAACCACCGCGAATTAACGCTGATAGACACCCGACGCGCCCGAACTCCGCCCCCGCTGCGCTCCCCCCGGTTAATTACCTTGCTCGCAGATCGCGATTGGCTGGACGAAGCCACGAAAACCATCGGCCAATACTGGCGGCGAAAAAACGCTCGGCGCAATGGTCTGAACCTGGAAATACTGGAGGATGTGACCGTCAAGATTTAGTAGAATTAGCTTGCATTAAAATCCGATTTGCCGGATAAGCTAGAGCAATACGAAAGCGTTGCATCTTTTGAAGATTGCCTGTCTGCTATGTGTGGCGATGCTGCCCGCCGCGGTGCAAGCCCAATTCACTTTCACGACCAACAACGGCGCCATCACCATCACGGGCTACACCGGCTCTGGCGGCGCGGTGGTCATCCCCGGCACGACCAATGGCTATCCGGTCACTAGCATCGGAAACTCGGCGTTTTTCAATAAATTCAGCGTGACCAGCGTGACGATCCCCAACAGCGTCACCAACATCGGGGACAATGCGTTCAACTTCTGCCGCAGCCTGACCAACGTCACGATTGGCACCAACGTCATCAGTATCGGGGACAATGCGTTCTGTAGCTGCATCAATCTGACCAGCGTCACGATTCCCAATAGCGTCACCAGCATCGGGGAAGTGGCGTTCGGTGGATGCGCCAGCCTGACCAGCGTGACGATTCCCAACAGCGTCACCAGCATCGGGACCCAAGCGTTCCAGCGGTGCTACAAACTGACGGCAATCACGGTAGATGCAAACAATCCCGCCTATTGCAGTGTGGGTGGGGTCTTGTTCAACCAGAGCCAGACTACGCTCATCCAATGTCCAGGGGGCAAAGCCGGCAGCTACACGATCTCCAACAGTGTCACCAGCATCGGGGACTATGCGTTCTATGCCTGCCAAATTCTGACCAGCGTCACGATTCCCGACAGCGTCACCAGCATCGGGACCCAGGCGTTCGAAGTCTGCAATGGCCTGACCAACGTCATAATTCCCAACAGCGTCACCAACATCGGGGACAATGCGTTCTATAGCTGCATCAATCTGACCAGCGTCACGATTCCCGACAGCGTCACCAGCATCGGGGATGGTACGTTCGATGACTGCTACAGACTGACCAGCGTCACGATTCCCGACAGCGTCACCAGCATCGGGGAAGTGGCGTTCGCTGGATGCGCCAGCCTGACCAGCGTCACGATTCCCAACAGCGTCACCAACATCGGAGACTTTGCGTTCTCTGGCTGCTCCAGCATCACCAATTTCACGATCCCTGACAGCGTCACCAGCATCGGGGAGGGGGCGTTCTATAGTTGCGCCAGCCTGACCAGCATCACCATCCCCAACAGCGTCACCAGCATCGGGGACCACTTGTTGTTCGCTAACTGCACCAGCCTGACAGGAGTCTATTTCCGAGGTAACGCCCCCAGCGCTGATTCAACTATGTTTTCTGGGGACAATAGTGTGACCGTTTATTACCTGCCGGGAACCACGGGCTGGGGGAATTTTGCCCAGTTGACCGGTCGTCCGACGGTGCTTTGGAACCCGCAGGCGCAAACCAGCGACGCGAGCTTTGGCGTACGAACCAATCGCTTCTGCTTCACGATCACAGGAACAATAAACATTCCCATTGTACTGGAAGCTTGCACGAATCTGGCCAATCCCGCCTGGTCTACGCTGCAAAGCTGTACCCTCACCAACGGTTCGTTGTATTTCAGCGATCCGGACTGGACGAATTATCCTGGTCGTTTCTACCGCCTCCGCTCGCCGTGAGGATAAGCCCGTATGTCACCCGCTATCCGAGGATATTGGCCACCGAAACCAAGCGGATGATACGTCTGCGAATTGTTCCAACCCTGTCAAAAACCTTCAACGAAACCTTCAACGATTTCTTCAATAACCGAGTAGGCGGCGTGTAGGTTGCGTGTTAAGTCCGGCAGGTGGGGTGTAGTGGTAAAAACCGCTTGAGGCCCTTTAAAATCAGCGTTAAAATAGCCCTGCAAATCAGGATATTGAGGCTGGTAGTCGGTGAAGACCTCGTTCGATTCCGACCCTCGCCTCCATTGGCGGTTACTTCCTTTGTTCAGCTTCAATTCCGGCGAACAAACTTTCCAGACTGTTCAACGGCGTGTCGCTGCACTCGTATCGCCATGCGTGGGCGGAACGGGCTTTGAAGTGCGGCTATGAGCAAGACGGCTTTATCTGGAATTGTTTTGGTCCGCCCGGATACCTGAAAGATTTATTCACGCACTTGCCGGCGACCAAGATCACCCAGATCAATGAGTTCACACCAGCGGCATGGACCAGGGTCAAAGCGAAGGATCAAGCGGTCGCTGGCCCGCCAGATGTGGAAGTGACGGGCATCTTTTCTTGGCCTGCACCGGTCAATTGAGATACCTATCCAACCTCGGCCATCGTCCGCTGGAGCTGGCGGGCGTGACGATATCGCTTCCGAAGACGCTCATCCGTGAGAATTTGGCGGAGCGTTTCGGTTATGACCGCCACCACGCCTAGAACTGGCAAAACCAGCAGCAGACCCGCCGGCCCTGCCACCGCCGCGCCCAGGAATAACATCAACACGCTCAACACCGGGTGGACACGCAGGCTCCGGCCCACCGTCAGCGGCAGGAACACAAAGTCATCAAGGAGGCGGACACAGATGAACAGCACCATGCAGCCGTAGATGGTCACGGGCTCGTTGGGGAAGTCCGTCGCCGCGACCATGACCACTAGCACACACCCCACCACCGACCCCACGTAGGGCAGCCAGGCCAGCACCGCCGCAATCAGCCCCAGCAGGATGGGATAGGAAATCCCCAGGAGCCAGAGGCCCAGCCCCAAGCAGGCCGTGTCCAGAAACGTCAGCTTCACCATCCCAATCAGATAACTCTGCAGGCTGCGGTCCACGCGGTCAAACAACAGCAGTGTCTTCTCGAAAAACGCGTTGGGCACGCTGCGGATCATGTGTTTCTTGAACCGATTCCCATCCTGCAATATGAAGTAGGCCAGATAAGGCACCAGCAGGAGCGAAGGCACCCAGTGGACCATCTGCAATAGCAGCCGGCCCAGGTAGTTGTCCACAAACTGCCCAGCCGCCGCGTCCAGATTCGTTGGGGTGCTCCGCACCAGGGCCGACCTTTTCACCATCGGCAGTTTCTCCACCAACTGTGCCTCGGTCTTTCCCAGAAAATCCAGCCCCCCTTGCACATAATGGGTCGTCACCGCCTTCCAGCCCGCCGCTCGCGTCGTTGCCAGGGATAAAAGCAAAATCACTCCAAGACCCGTCACCAGGAACAGGAGCCCGGTGACAACTTTGCCTGCCGTTCGGTGTTTTAACCCCGCTCGAACCAAGGCCTGCACTAACGGCTGCAGACAATAGTAGCCCACCAGCGTCAGCAGCCCCGGCACCACCAGCCAAAGGACCCTCTCGAACAAATAGAGGATCAGACACGTGACCACGATGATCACGCCCCAGGTTAAAATACCTGGTTCGGGCTCGTTTCTCATACCGTCGGCAAATGCGGCTGGTTTGCCAACAGCTTGCGCGAACGCCATACCACCATTCGCGAAAGTTCAAAGAGAATCTTCACCCCAATGCCTCGGTCGCGTTCCAGCAGCGAGACAAACTCCGTGCGGAACAAGGCCAAAACCTGCGTCGGCTCCAGGGCCACTGCCCGGGCGGTCCGCTGTTCTTCCTCGAACAAGGCCAGTTCGCCAAAGCAATCTCCCGGGCCAAATTCCGGCGCGAGGTGCTGCAAGGCCGCATGACTGGACACGATCTTCACCCGGCCGCTCAGGACGATGAACAGCCCCAAGCCAGTGTCCCCCTCATCGAAGATCACCTCGTCCTTCTGGTAGGACCTCTCGTGCAACAACTCGTCCAGCTCCCGCAGCTCGCGCGCCGTCAGCCGCTTGAACAAGCTCAACCCCTTGAGGTTCTCGATCCTCTGGTCGTCGGCTGACACCCGGAGAAAATTAAAGGACCATTTCATCACCTCAAGTGTTTGTCTGAGTTCAGTTTGCTTCCCGGGCGGCATCGCCGCGAACTTTCGGGGCATGCCAACAGCACGCGACACCCCGATACGGGACTCTGCCCACCCCCACCACCAACTTAACCAACCACGCCAGTTTCATAATGACTTTTCGATTGATGCTGAACCGCCAGCGTGTGCTCTGGCCGGGGAATTGCAAGCGCGAATTCAATCCCGAAATCTGATCGGGCGCAACTTGACACCACCACCAACTCCCTCTCCCCGCCTGAGCGGGGAGAGGGCCGGGGAGAGGGGATTTGAATTTAGAAACAATTGACCTCCTCACCCCACCC
>Ga0208355_1000039_pt1 | contig 64675 bp, 55 predicted proteins | sample NGESurdeep072012_6_FD_184458 | JGI IMG/M metagenome (GOLD analysis project Ga0208355, IMG submission 184458) | Arctic peat soil microbial communities from Barrow, Alaska - NGEE Surface sample 210-3 deep-072012 (SPAdes) | ecosystem: Environmental > Terrestrial > Soil > Wetlands > Peat ... | reverse complement strand
CCGTCACCACGCGCGTCGCGTCAGCGCCCGACGTCACTACGTTGCCGAACGCGTCCTCAATCTTCACCACCGGCTGCGTCGCAAACGCCACCCCGGCGACCGTGCTCGCCGAGGGCTGTGTCGTCACCACCAGTTTGCTCGCCGCACCCGCCGAGAACACAATATTTCCGCTCGTGACAGGCGTCAAACCCGTCATCCCCGCCGTGGCGGTCGCCGTCAACGTCATCGTGTCCGACTTCGAATAAACCGGAGTCGAAATCGTGACGCTGTTGGCACCGCTCCCAATGCTCCCCGTGAGCACCCCGCTCAACGCCCCGCCGCCCGTTGCTTTGCTCAAGGTGATGGTGGGGGCACTGGCCAGGTTCGCCGGATTGCCGTAGGCATCCTGCGACTGCACCGTCACGCTGAAGGCCGTCCCCGCCGTCCCGGTGACCGGCACCGTCGTGTATGCCAGCTTGCTCGCCGTGCCCGCTGTCGGCGTGATGGTGAGGGTGTTGGCATCCGGGAAGGTGAGGTCGGGCAGGGAGAACCCGATGATCTGGGTAGCGGCCTTGTTCAGGATGAGGGGGACTGTGGCCACGCCGTTGGTGAACCAAACACTGATAGTCTGGGGCGATCCGATAAGGTTCGTGCCGTTGAAGGAGCCGTAGCTGCCGTTGGGGGCGGCAGAGAAACCGGAGATGGTGACGTTGTGCGCCCCGGTGTAGGTGGTATCCGTGCTGATCCCCCACCTCCCATTATTCTTTTGGACCGTCAGGGTGATGGTGTCGCCGGCGCCGGCCACCGGAGTGAGGGTGGCGGCGGCGGCGGTGGCCGAATACGCGTTGCCGCCCGAGTATTCGGCCACGAATGAGACGGATCCTGTGGTGGCGCTTGCCTGGCTGTAGAATAAGTTCCCGCTGGCATCATCGAGCTGGTCTTTGACCGTGCCCACCGCGCCTATGCCGCCGCTGGAGGTAAACATGGCGCTTGCGATCATGCTGGCGCCGGTGCCGTCGGCGGTAATCGAGCCGCCGTAGGTCGAGCTGAACCATCCTATCGGTATCTTCACTTCCAGCGAATATGTGGTGCCGTTGATTGCGTAGGACCCGGTGGCATTCGAATCGTATACACCGTATCCGCTGGACAGGTTGGACACCCGGGGGGTTATGGTGCCGTCAGTAAACGCGCCCATGCCAGGATAGGGGGTGTTGTAAGAATAGAGCACTATCGACACGATGGGGACCCCGCCGTGGGGGGCGGTGTCCACATAAATCTGCAGGATGTGATCGGCGAACCCTGCGCCCGCCGTGCCCAGGTTCAGTTGCACCCAGTAAGACTGTTTGGGGTTGTTGGCGTAGGGGTTCGCCGTATCGAACCGGTAATACACGTTCTGAATCAGGTTCAAGGTGCTGGCCGGGGAAGTGCCGTTGGCCGTGGACATGGCAGACCAGAATTGGGTGATGTCGTTGGCGCTACCGGGGTTGGCTCCGGCGTTGCTTCCGTCTGTTTGAGAATAGACGTTTCCCGTCCAGTCGCTGAATGTCCCATCTATGGCAATGGCGGTGGGACCCACAAACTGGGCATGGGTTACAGATGGGTTAATAGCAAGCACCAGCGCTGTCCCCAGCAGCCTGCCCAAGACGGAGAAGGTAATTTTCATGTTCATCATGTATATCAGGTCATCGTGAAATTTCCGCTCGCGTCGTTCGTGATCGGTCACGGCACGTGTTCCGGGCCGGAGTTTTCGGGAAGGTCAGTGCGCAGTCCTTGCAATTCCACGGTCGCCGGGCTGGAAACCGGAGCCGTTGATGGTCGCGGTGGAGCCGGGCGGATAATCCGACTGGTCAGTGGTCACACTGGCCGGTCCGAAAACCTGGCCGGCGCAAACCAGAGCGAATGCCGCCAAAACCACAAAATTAAATGTCGTCCGACATCTTATTAATTTCTTCAGAAAGCCCCGAAGTTGGACACTCATCACAAAAATGGCTCTAAACAGGACAAACAGCCCTGTTTTCTTGCATCCGCGAATATGAAAAAGTTGTTTCAATGGGTTGCTTGGTGTTCCGGCGTGAGATTGAGCAGGGGGAGCTTGGATTTGATCAAGCCCACGGCGTCGAGGATGGCCGGCTGGCCGGCGTCGGTGAGCGCAGCGGAGATGCGATGGTCGTCTGGCATAATGATTCTTTCGTTTGGGTTTGATGACGTTTAATCGTCGGGTTCTCAATTAGCAACGAACGCAAAATGCCGCCATCCCGATCTGGCGAATGTTCTTATATTTTTTGGCCGGCACCTCCAGCCATGCCGCTGGCGGCGGCAAGGTGGCGTTTGAATTTTCGACGGACGATGAAAAACTGCCGCTGTCGTCGTTCATTACCAATAACGAAGCATTTTCCGAGCCGGAGTTTTCGGGAAGGTCAGTGCGCAGCACTTGCAATTCCACGGTCTCGCCGGGCTGGAAACCGGAGCCGTTGATAGTCGCGGTGGAGCCGGGCGGATAATCCGACTGGTCAGTGGTCACACTGGCCGGTTCGAAAACCTGGCCGGCGCAAACCAGAGCGAATGCCGCCGCCATAAAATAAACCAATCGCCGTTTTTTCATATTAAAACACATCTGACATAATAAAAGTTCGTGGGCGCATCTAAACAAAACCAACCCCGACCTGTTATTTTCCAAAATTAGATACACTCATCTAATATATAATAGACATATATATTAGATTAATACTAACATGAGATGCAGAATTGAGCTATAAAAATAATGATTTTTTTAGTGGCGGTAGCCGCCAGTTCATCCAGGATTTGCGTGGTGAGTGGAAACGGCAGTTTTGGTAGCGCAGTCCGTCCGGGACGCAACTTGACACTGCCACCGCGCAACGCCGTAAAACCGGAGCGCCGGCTGGCAGCCGGCTTTCGATGTTTCTTGGTTCATCGGAGTGTGCAAATCCCAGCTACGTCCAAAGCCGGCTGCAAGCCGCCGCCCAGGTTAATTTGTTTTCCTTTTGGTGAAAAGGTCATGGCCACCCGCAGATAAAAGATGAACCAGAAAGAAATTTGTTCCCCGGAATTTTTTCGGGAATAATCTGACGGTGGCTGGCTCTAAAATGGCGGGTTCGGTTTCCACAATCCGCCGCTGCCAGTCTAACCCCGCCGGCGAATGGGAGAGGTCGGCGGGCACGGCCATGATGCGGCTGGCCGGCACGTTGGTGGGATTAAGACCAAACTCCGAAGCCGGCATGGGAAGCGCCCGCGTCCCGCAGGCGGGTTCGGGCGTCGCGCCCGAACTTTGGCCACCCACTATTTCGGGAATTCCCGGCGGGAAAAAGTTTGCGGGATTTCCAACCCGCCGGGGTAATGCAGATACAACTATTCGGCGGCGCAATGAAGCGCCACCAAAAATTGAAAAACAAAACATGAAAATTCGAAACCTCCTCATGACCATCGGCGTGGCCGCTTTGGCCGCGATAACCATTAATGTCAACGCCAGTGACGCGCTGCTCTCGCCGCGCGCCGCAGGCAACCAGATCAAGGTTGCCCCGGCTGTGGCCGGTGACCGCAATCTTGTGGCGGCAAACCAAGACTCTACTGTTTCATCCCGCTCTCTCGGCAACCAGACCCTGACCGTCGCCAGCGTGGCGAATGACGTGAATCCCGTCATGGAATGCCACAAGATGATCGCCAGCCCCAAAGCCATTCAAGCCTGCGCTGAGCACCCCACAGCGATGTCGGGATGCTGCAAGCCGGCCGTGGCCGACAACACAGCGCATTGATCATCAACCGGGTTGTCCTGGTGCAAAAAAACAGTAAACTATGGGCGGCGGACAAAATTTCCGCCGCCCCTGAACCGATGAACAAAGAAAATATCAATCCTGACCCAGGCCGCGCCGCAGGCTTCGCCGAGGCGAGCGATGCCAGACTCGGCGCGCTGCTGCGTGAAGCGTCCCGCAATGCGGGACCCGCGCTGCCGCCGCGTTTCCAGGAAGGTGTCTGGCGGCGCATCGAAGAAGCCGCGGCCCCGGTTAAAGTCGCCGGCGGTATTGCCTGGCTGGATGCGCTGGTAACACTGGTGCTGCGTCCGCGACTGGCGATGGCCACCGCCACCGTGCTGATTGTTGCCGGCGCGCTGCTGGGCGTGCGCGAAGGCAATCAAATGGTGAAACAGGACGCCCAAGCACGTTACCTCGCGGTGGTTGCTCCCAATTCACTGCGTTGATGCATGAACCGTTCGCTCGTCATCCTGCTGGGCGCGCTGGTTTTGGGCGTCGCGCTGTTCGGCGGTTCCTATTTCGCCGGCCAGCGCGCGTGCCGGATGACCATGACGCGCCCGACGGATGACCTCGCCTGGCTGCGCGAGGAATTTCATCTGACCGACGCGGACATGGCGCATGTCCGCCAGCTTCACGAGGGTTACATGCCGCAGTGCGCCGAGATGTGCGCAAAGATCGCCGCCAAAAAAATCGAGCTTCAAACTGCGCTGGCCAACGGCACAAACGTCACCGCCGACGCGCAAAAAAAATTGATCGAAATCGGCGAACTCCGCGCACAATGCCAGACGCAGATGCTTCAACATTTCATTGAAGTCAGCCAGACCATGCCGCCGGAGCAGGGCCGCCGTTACCTCGCCGAGATGCAACGCCTCACACTCGGTTTTCACGAACAGACCGAACAATCCATGTCCAAATCCGCAGGCGACATGCATGGACACGATTGATGCCAACGCCCGCGACCGGGCAGACATGGAGCGATTGATCGCCGGCCGCGACGCGGCGCTCAACGATTTGATGGAACGACACGCAACGCCGGTGTTCCATTTCCTCTGCCGCATGGTCGGCAACGAAGATGATGCGAACGATCTGGCGCAGGAAACTTTCGTCCGCGTCTTTCGCGCCCGCGCCAGTTTCCGGACCAGCGAAAAATTTTCCACCTGGCTTTACACCATCGCAGCCAATCTGGCGCGGAACCATTTCCGCTGGCGGTCGCGGCATCCGAATGTTTCGCTCGACACTGAAACCGGCGAAACGGAACAAACCTTTGGCAGCACATTGCCGGCGAATGATCCGGCGCCGAACGAACAAGCGCTCACCGCCGAACGTGCCGAAGCGGTGCGGACGGCGGTCAGCAAATTGCCCGAAGATTTGCGCGAAGCGATTGTGCTGTGCGAATGGGAAGACCACAGCATCGCCGAGGCGGCGGCGATTCTCGAATCCACCCCCAAGGCCGTGGAATCGCGGCTTTATCGCGCCCGGCAGATTTTGCGCGAACGGTTAAAGCAATGGCTGTAACGTGCTGCCGGCATCCTGCCGGCAGATCCATTTGAAATCGACGACGAACAAAAAGTCAGAACTTCCGGCAGGATGCCGGAAGCACGTTATGATTTTGGTTCCAACGGCGGAAACAGAAAGGTCAATGCGCGCCAGGAGCGCAGCCGCCAGTAAAACTCATTGTGCTGGCTCGTTTGCGCCTCGGCCCACTTGTCGTGGCGCAGACCGGACTTTTCCAGCTCTACCGGCGTCAGCGGTTTCCCGTCCACGAACCATTGCAAGTCATTCGTCCAACCGATGCGCCGGAATTCGGCGGCCACCTGTTTGGTCAGCGAGCCACCATCGTCGCCGCTCCTGAAGTCCACAACTCCGGAATCGAGATAGACGTGGAACGGTTTGGGTTGTCCGTGAAAACTCTTCAGCACCTCGTTTAAAAAATTCGTCTGCTCCACCTGAAAGGCACCGGACAGGCTGGCCGCGCCGCCAAAAATTTCCGGGTGTTCCCATGCCAGCACCAGGCTGCAAAGGCCACCCAGCGAGGACCCCATCACGGCGGTGTGTGCCGCCCCGGGCAACGTGCGATATTCGCGATCCATTTGCGGCTTCAGTTCCGTGATAAGAAATGCCTCGTAATTTTCAAAGGCCGTATTCGTTGCCGGCCCCCCCAGGAACGTGATGGCGGCCGCCGGATTCCTCAAGGCGCGCGAAACTGTTGTCCACCGCGACCACGATGATCTCCTGCATTTTCCCGGCGCGGCAAAGCGCGTCCACGGTTCGGTCCAGTTCCCAACTGCCCCAACCGAACGCGCCGTTCGTCCCGGCGGAACTGAAGACGTTCTGGCCGTCATGCAAATACAACACCGGATAATGGCGCTACGGCTGCGTTGGGTAGGAAGGCGGGAGATAAACGTGGACACCCCGATTCCAGCCAAAAAAATGCGATGGCAGGTTCGTGTCCAGCAAGGAACCGTTTTGACCAAAAGCCCTCGGCAGGTTCACCAGCAACAGAAGCAATAAAAACGGCTTTTTCATTTTGGTTTTGACTGCTGAAACAGGATCGCGTCGCGCTCGCCGGACTGAAGCGCGAGCGACAAGTCGTCAAAAAGCTGACGACCGCCAAAGGCCTTGCTTGGTCCGGCTACGGTGAGCATGGGAGCGTGCTGTCAGCATCCTGCTGGCAGATCTAAATTCAATTTACGGTGGGTATTTGATAAGCAATTGAATGGAACTTCCGGCAGGATGCCGGAAGCACGTTATTTCGGCTTCAACTGCGGGAACAGGATCACGTCGCGGATGCTTTCCTGGCCGAGTAACATCATGCACAGGCGGTCAATGCCCATGCCCATGCCGCCCGCCGGAGGCATGCCGTGTTCGAGCGCCACGAGAAAATCCTCGTCCAGCTTCTGTTGTTCGCCGCCGGCCTGGTGTTCGAGGCGTTCACGTTGCTCAATCGGATTATTTTGCTCCGTGTAAGCCGGCGCGATTTCCTGGCCGTTGATACAACACTCGAAGACTTCCACCGTCGTCGGGTCGTCGGGCGACAACTTGGCCAGCGGCACGAGTTCCTTCGGCAAATGCGTGACGAACGTGGGCTGGATGAGCGTCGGTTCGATCAATTTTTCGAACACCGCGCCGGTGACTTCAAAGTCCTCGTAGTCCTTGCCGATTTCCGCGCCGAGGTCGTGTGCGCGCTGGCGGCGTTCCTTGGCGGAAATATCAAACCAGTCCGCGCCGGCCTTTTCGCGCACCAGGTCCTTGTATTTCACACACTGCCACGGCGGAGTGAGGTTGATGGTTTTGACGACCTTGCCCTCGGCGTCCTTGTGCTCGATGAACAGCGTATCAATCACATTCTCCGCCACGTGGCAGACCAGACCCTGCACGAGTTCCATCATGCTTTCGTAATCGCCGTAGGCCTCATACGCCTCGAGCATGGTGAATTCGGGATTGTGCTTCCGCGAGAGACCCTCATTGCGAAAGACGCGGCCGATCTCGAACACCTTGTCCACGCCGCCAACCAGCATCCGTTTCAACGGCAATTCCAGCGCAATGCGGAGATAAAAATTGCAGCCGAGCGCGTTGTGCTTGGTGATGAACGGTTGCGCCGCCGCACCCCCGGGAATCGCCTGCATCATCGGCGTTTCGACTTCCACAAAGCCGCGTTTGTGCAGGAAATTCCGGATTTCGCGGATGATTTCGCTGCGCATCAGGAAAAGCTCCTTTACCTCCGGGTTCGCCATCAAATCGAGATAACGCTGGCGGTAGCGGATTTCCGTATCTTCGAGTCCGTGCCACTTGGCCGGCGGCGGACGCAACGCCTTGGCCAGGATGACGAAGCTGGTGATTTTGACAGAAATCTCGTTCGTCTTGGTGGTGAACATCGTGCCGCGCACACCGATGAAATCCGCAAGGTCGAGATGCTGGAAAATGGCAAACGGCTCGTCGCCGAGGACGTTCTTCTGCGCGTAGATTTGCATCCGCCCGCTCTGGTCGCGGATGTCCATGAACATGGACTTGCCCATGTCGCGATGCGCAGTGATGCGGCCGGCGAGCGCGACTTCGCGGCCTTCGGCGTAATGTTCGCGCGCGTGCTGGCAGGTTTCCCCCGGCGTGAACTTGTTTTTGAACGGGTCAATGCCCTTCGCCCGCAACGCGGCGAGCTTGGCCTTGCGCTGTTCGATCAATGAATTCGTGTCGTCCATGTGACGGTTGATTAAGAATGTGCGCAGTGAATCAGGAAACCGGCTTCTTTGCACGCAATTTACATTGAACCGGCACGATGGCCTTTCCACACTGGTCAAAACCCATGGGCGCACAATGAAATGGCCTGGCGAGTCTCCGGCAGCGCAGGACTTCGAATGGAAACGCCATGACGCGGGCAAAAATTAAAGCAGTCCTTGCCAGACACTTTGGCCTGGCGCCGCCGCCGCCGCAGTTGTGAAAGGAACTTCAAATGAAATTAAGCCGCTTGAAAAATGGTTTGCTGTCTCTGATTCTCAGCCTGCCGATTTGTCCGCACGCCGCGGCGCAATTCCTGGACGATTTCAATTCGGTTCAGACCGATCCGGCCGGTGTTAAAGGCTGGCATTTTCGTCCGGGAGATGGAACGGCCACCATGGACTTCCGCCAAGGCGGCGAAGGTTACGCCTCCATTTTCTTGGATGCCACGCATGACCGACGCGGCATCTGGTGGGCTCTGGTTGAACGCAAGGTTTCGAGTGGACTGGATCTAAGCCGCTTGAAAGAACCGGGCATGAGACTCCGCATCGAAACCCGCATCCGGGTCAGCCACGCGCCCCGGCGCGTGAACCTGCAACTCTTCACCCAGCGGACCACGGATTACCATTCCAATCTCATGGAATACGACATGCCCGACACGAACAATTGGCACATCATCAGTTGGACGCCGCCTGATTGGGACGTCCGGCCTGGCGACACGGTGACGGGGCACATGGCGCTGATGGATTGGGGCCTGGAGAAATATCGCGTGGACGTGGATTACATAAGGATCGACGTGGTCAACACCGCCACCGCCGGACCCGACCAGGGCGTTCAGGTTCCATACCATGCGCAAATCCCGGATCCCCGCTCTTTCACGCAGCAGGTCAAGGTGGTTCAGGATTCGACGATCGACGTGGACAACACGGACGTGAACTTGAACAACTGGTTCGTCCGCGACGGAGACCGAAAGATCAACCTGCTGTCGGTCAATGCGGGTCAGTACGTGATTTTGCGCTGGGACTTGAGCGCGTATGCCGGGAAGCAGGTGGCAGACTATGGCCTGTTGGAATTGACAACTCATTCCGTCGAGCGTTGCTCCGATGATATCAAAGATTTTGGGCTCATTCGAGTGGTTGAAATCCTGGGCGGCGATCACGCGTGGGATCAAAAGACCGTCACGACCGACAGTCTCTGCAAAGGCCAGCCGTTAAGTCACATCTTGAACACACAAATGATTATCGATTGGCCCGTCACTGAAGGCGACGGCAGCAAAACGTATCTCACGATCTCAAAGACCGTGTTGCAGCGCATGATCGACGGGAAAACCCCCGGTATTGCGATCAAGCCTTTGGGCGCCATCCATGCCGGCTTTTATTCCATGGAAAACGAAGGCGGAAAAGACAGCGCGAAGCTGCTTTTTAATTTGCGGAATTAGGGGCGATTGGGTCGCACCTTGACACAACAACGAGCCTGATCGCGTCGTTTCGGAAGGAACGCCGGATTTATCCGGCAGGACATTCAATCACACGGGTCCACTGCCACATGAATGTGGCGTTCCAGCCTCAACCTCTCGTTGCGTCCATGTGACTATTGACCGAGACAGTTGCATTGACGGGCAGGCCTGCGCCGCCGGCTTCACATGTGAAACCAGTTGTATGCGTTCGGGAACAGCCGCCAGTTAATGATTGTTTCCGAAATCAGCATGAACAAAATCATGCCGATCAACACCAGCGGACGGATCCAATTATTTTTCACGCGGCACAATGCGCGGTCGAGTCCGTAAAGGTAGAGCAGCAAAAACGGAATCAGCGCGCCGAGCATCAACCGGCCGGACGTGAAATACGGGTGCGCGCCCGACGGATAAAAGCAGTCGCGGAAATCGTAGAGGATGGACAGGAATCCCAGAAACACCACTGCCGCAATGAAGCTCCAAAAGCCGAACCAAAGCGCCTGCCGCTGCGATGCGGTCGCATCCGTGGAACGTGAAAGCAGGGCGATGACTGCCACACCGACGAAACCGACGGATGAAATTGCGTAAATCGCGTCCACGACCGGCGACGCCAGCGGCTGGCGATGCCAGAGAAACTCTCCCTGCCAGAACGTTGCCATGAGGCCCGACACAAAGGTCCACAAACCATGCGGCGTGAAAATCGGATGATGCCACCATTCGCTGAACGGTTTGTGCGTCCAGTTGAGAAACTGGATTTTGGCCGCCGTGCCGGTGAAATCGCCGAAGGCATGTTTGCACCACGCCAGCCAGGCAATCATCGGCAGGCCCGCGCACAACGCCAGTGTCGCCAACGCCGGTCCGGCAGCGCGCAATTTTCCCGACCTGGCCAGACATCCAATTTTGAACAGCACCACCAAGCCGGACACGGCCAGGAGGGGCAGGTTGCTGATTTTGGCCAGGAACGTCGCCGCGAGCGCCAGACCGGTGAGTGTTCCGAGCCGGACACCCGGAATTTCCGCGCGCAACAATCGCACCAGCAAAATGAACGCCGCGCCAAAAGCCAGCGGCGACAGAACGTCGTTTTGAATGGAGTAAAAGGCGCTTTGCGGGATGAAGGCCAGCAGTGCCGGAACGCCGAGCCGCAAAAAGCGGCGCCCGGGAAAAACCAGCCGGGCGGCGGCAAAGCCCGTCCACACGAGGATGGCGACGACCAGCAGGTTCAGAAAACGAAGCCAATAGAGCAAACGGCCGTCGTGAAATCCGCACACCTTTCCCAGACGCCACCACAAACCTGCCAGCGTGTAATATAGCGGCGGCTGTGCCGCTTCATAATTCGTCACTGCCCGCCACACCGCCGTTTTTGCGACCAGTGCCGGGCGGACTTTTTCCAGGGGCTGCGTCCATGGTGGCGGTGGAAATTGTCCACCGGGGAAATTGGCCGGAATTCCCACATACTCCGGCGAGCCGTACAATGTGGCGTAAGGCACCACCTCGGTGGATACCGGCTCCAACGAGCGCGGGAGGTGTCCTTGCGAATACTTGACCGCCAGATCAAAGTGGATTTGCTCGTCCACGTTGTTGAAAAACGGGGCCGCCGCCGAAAAAACAAAAACGTGAACCGCGGCAAGCAGGCATAACAGCCAGACGATTCTGCGCTCTTGCGATTCGGAAAAAGTGGCGGATGAATCTGCGGCGTTCACACCATTTTGCATTGCGCGGTCAAATTAAAGCACGCGCGGCAAATCACAAGCCCGCGCCTCAAAGATGTTCCCAGCGGTCAAACATCGCCGCCTGCCCGCAAGGTTTGCCATCTTCCGTCAACAAATTCCACACCGTCGCGCGGGTGATGCGAAAGCGCCGGCCGGTTTCAAGCGAGCGCAGCAATGAAATGAGGTCCGACTTGCCCGTTTGAACCGGAACTGTTATTGTTGTTCATGACTGCGCGTCGGAGAATCAGGAAATTTATACTGTCATACGCCGCGGTTCTTCTCCTTGCCGACTACGCCTGTAAAAGTCACGCGGCACCCACAATCATCATCACGAACCTTCCAGCCTATGGTTCAACCGACAATCTCGCCGGAGTGGTGTTGGGTGTGGATCCTGCCGCCTTTCGGGTGGCCGTGTTCATTGATGTCCCGCCTTATGGTTGGTATTCCAAGCCCACTTGCGCGCAAGCGCTCACGCCGATTCAACCTGATGGGAGTTGGTCTGCCGACATTACCACCGGCGGGGCCGATACCAACGCCACCCGAATTGCGGCCTTGCTGGTCAGCACCAATTACAACCAGCCCTGTGTGCTGGGTGACCCGTTTCTGCCAACCAATGTTTTTTCCGGGGCGATTGCCAGCGCCGTTGTCACGCGCGAATATCCGGGCGTTCGTTGGATTAATTTTTCAGGTTACGACTGGTGGGTGAAGGCGAGTTCCGGCACCAATCAGCTTGGCCCGGGACCGAATTATTTTTCGGACAGCACCAACAACGTCTGGACTGACGCACAAGGCTGGCTGCACCTGCGCATCACCAACCAGTCAAATCAATGGCAATGTGCCGAAATTGTTTCCGCGCGGACGTTCGGTTACGGCAGCTATCGGTTCGAACTTGGTTCGCGCGTGGACAACCTGGATACAAACATCGTCCTTGGCTTGTTTACCTGGAGTGACGACCCGGCCTACACTTACCGGGAAATAGATGTTGAATGCTCGCGCGGTTTTGCCGCGGACACCAACAATGCGCAATTTACGGTTCAACCGTATTATCTCAGCGGCCATTACGCGCGCTACCGCGTGCCGACCGGACTGATTGATTCGACGCATCTGTTCACCTGGCAAAGCAACTTGGTAACTTTTCAAAGTCAGAACGGCAGTTATTCGCCAAATCCAAACCCGACAAACGTGATCGGCACATGGGTGTTTGCCAACGCGTCCGCTGTGCCGCAAACCGGCGACGAAAACGTGCGTATTAATCTTTGGCTGCTTTTCGGTCACCCGCCGACGGATGGCAAAGAGGTGGAATTGGTCATTAAAAGTTTCCAGTTTGTGCCGCCCGGTTCGCCGCAGCCGGCGTTGCTCACCAACCTCAGTGCGCCTCCGAACGGGCCAGTCCAATTCACCATCAACGGCGAACCGGATCGCCGCTACCAAGTACAGGCGTCCGCAAATTTGCTCGATTGGCAGGACCTCACGACCGTCCTGGTGACCAACAATCTCGTGCCGTTTCAAGACGACAACCTGGTTGGTTTAAACCGGCGGTTCTATCGGGCTGTGACGCTGCCTTGAAGAAGTCAGAAGCCCTCCAGTTGATTTGGCCCGCTCGAAGGGAAAAATGCCGGCGATTCACAAAGGTATTATTCGTTTTGCCGCACAGAAACGCAGCCGGCTCTGGTTGCTTGCCGCCGCTGCCGGTCTGGCCGCGATCGCGTTTGCCATCTGCGTATAAACGTTCGTAGTTGTAGAACCAGTGGAAGACGAAGCGCCGTCAACGAATAGTCCAAGGCTGGTCGGCTAATTCTTAAACAGCTTACAAGGCAAGGCGCAGCGTTTCGGTCAATTCCTCCGGCGTAAGCACAATCGGATTCGCCTTCATGCTGCTCGCTTTTGCGGCTTTGACGACCAAATCAGCGAGGTGCGTTTGTTGAATTCCAAAACTGCCGAGGCGCGGAACTTTCAAATCGGTGACGAGTGCGCGAACCCATTTCACGCCGTCGTCGGCTTTGGCCTTCGAATCGCCGGTGAGCCACCACGCCGCCTCTTCGTAACGATACAACGCCGCACCGTGCGGATCACGCTGGCGCAGCGCGCGGAGGTTCATCGCCATCACGTGCGGCAGCAACGCGGCACAAATTGCGCCGTGCGGCGCGGGAAAACTGCCGCCAATCGGCCCGGCGAAACCATGCACCGCGCCCAGCCCGGCGTTGGCCAGAGCCAGTCCGCCGAATAAACTCACCACCGCCATGTCTTCGCGCGCCGGTTTGTCCTGCCCTTTACTGAACGCCACGCGCAACGACCGCGCCGCGCGGCGAAGCCCCTCGACGCACAATCCGTCGGTCATCGGGTTTGCGCGATTGCAGACGAACGGCTCAATGAGTTGTGTCAGCGCGTCGAGACCGGTGCTGGCGGTGAGCGCCGGCGGCAAATCACAAGTCAGTTCGGGGTCAACCAGAGCTACTTTTGCGAGCATCAACGGACTGCGCAGGCTGACTTTCAGGCGATGTTCCGGCGACGCGAGCACGGAATTGCGCGTCACTTCCGACCCTGTGCCTGCCGTCGTTGGGACCGCGATAAATGGCGCAGATGGTTTGGTCAGAGGCTGACCGCGTCCGATGATTTCGACGTAATCCAGCAGTTCGCCGTCGTTTGTCAACATCGCGGCAATGGCCTTGGCCGCGTCCAGCGCACTGCCGCCGCCAAAACCAATCACCAGTTCGCAACGCTCTGCCTTCGCCAGCTTCGCTCCCTGCTCCACCGTTTTTAATTCCGGCTCGCCAGTGACGGAAAAAGTCACCGCGCTCACGCCTGCGGATCGCAAGCTGGCCAGCACTCGTTCCGCGCGACTGGAATCACGTCCGGTCACGACCAGTGCATGGCGGCCAAATTCCCTGGCGATGGGGCCGGCATCATTGACCGCGCCCGCACCGAAGACGATGCGCGTGGCGGTTGCAAATTCAAAACGCATAATAATTTCCGCTGGTAGGGACGCGTTGCCGCGCGTCCTGGTCCCGCAAAGCGGGATCGGCCCTACCATTTTTTGTCATCCGGGAAAAGGTTGTTGAACTTCACGCTGAAGCGCGGCGCGGCCATCATTGGCGCGACCGCATCCCGCCAGGCCGGGTAATGCCTTGTTTCCTTGTGCGCGGCGGCGGCATTCGCATCCCGATAAACTTCCACCAACACAAAGCGCGCCGGGTCATCCTGCTGCTGGACGACGTCGAAGCGCACGACGCCCGGCTCTTTCAGGCTTTCCCGCGCATTGGTGAGCGTCACCTGTTTGAAAGCCTCCACACACTCCGGCTTGACACGAACATGGACATGAACAACGAGCATGACGCGACGAATATGCGAAAGCGGGGAAAAGCTCAAGCACCGGGACGGGAAAAATCAAAGCCCCGGCCTGTAGTGACCCTTTTTTTACTCGTCACTCTGCGCGGATTTCCTTAATCATGTGTTCAACCCCATGAGTCGAAGATCGAAGAAAAAAGCCCCTGCCGTGCGTTCAAGCGCGCCCGTTTCGCCGGCCGGTGAAATGCCCGGATTGGCAGATTCCCGCTCGCCGGAATCCGAATGCCATCCGGCTGGTTTGACCGACCGCTGGACGGTTCCCGGGGTCTGCATTTTTCTGGCGGCGATTATCTGGGTGGTCTTCGGCCAGACACTGGGGCACGAGTTTGTCAACTACGACGACGACTTTTACGTGTATGAAAATCCTGCGGTCACCCGGGGTCTGACGCTCCAAGGGATTATCTGGGCGTTTACCCATGTCCACTGCTCCAACTGGCACCCGCTGACCTGGGTTTCCCATATGCTGGACTGCCAGTTTTATGGATTGAGTCCCGGCGGCCATCATCTCACCAATATTCTCCTCCACACGGCAACGGCGATCCTACTCTTCCTGATTCTGCGGCAGATGACCGGCGCGTTATGGCGCAGTGCGTTTGTGGCGGCGGTGTTTGCGATCCATCCGTTGCGGGTGGAATCGGTGGCGTGGGTGGCGGAACGCAAGGATGTCCTCAGCGGACTGTTCTTCATGCTGACCATCGGGGCTTATGTCCGGTATGCCCAAAGACGGTCGAGAGTCGAGCCGTCTTCGCTTCGCTCCGCCGCGTCGGGGAGTCGAGAGCCGAGAGCACAAGCAGTTTCAGCCCTCGACCCTCGACTCTCGGCCCTCGACTATTGTCTGGTGCTGTTATTCTTCGCGTTGGGTCTGATGTGCAAGCCGATGCTGGTGACGTTGCCGCTGGTGCTGCTGCTGCTGGACTACTGGCCGCTGAACAGGTTGCGAGCCGATGCCGCCACCGAAACGGTCTTCCGGCTGGCCGGCCGGCTGGTTCCCAGGCGTCTGGTTTTTGAAAAGCTGCCCTTGCTCGGACTGGCAGTCGCATCGTGTGCGGTCACGATTTTTGCCCAGACGAAGTCCATCCTGCCGTTCGAGAACATGTCCCTTTCCTTGCGCGTGGGTAATGCCTTGATCTCCTGTGTGGCCTATTTGGGCCAGATGTTCTGGCCGTCGGGTCTGGCGGTTTTATACCCGTTTACGGCCGGGGGTGTTGGGGTTTCAGAAGTGGTGCTGTCATTGGTTCTGTTGGCCGGCATTTCCACGGGCGTTTTTATCCTGCGTCGTCGTCGCCCCTGTTTTTTGACCGGCTGGTTGTGGTATCTCATCATGCTGGCGCCGGTGATCGGGATTGTTCAGGTGGGCGCTCAGGCGCGGGCGGATCGTTACACCTATCTGCCGCAGATCGGCTTGTATCTGTTGCTGACCTGGGCGGCGGCTGATCTGTGCGCTGGCTGGCGTCACCGCCGCGTGGTGCTGGGCGGCGGCTCCACGATCATCCTCATGGCTTTGATTTTCTGCGCGCGCGCGCAGACTGCTTATTGGCGGAATAGTGAATCGCTGTGGACTCACACGCTGGCCTGCACGTCTGACAACTTCATTGGCCACAACAACCTCGGCATCGCGCTGCTCAAAACGGGCAATGTGGACGAAGCGATGGTTCATTACCAAATGGCGCTGGAAATCAAACCCGACTTCGCGGAAGCCCACAACAACCTTGGCAACTTTCTGTTCCAAAAGGGCAGTGTGGACGAAGCGATTGTTCATTACCAAAAGGCGCTGGAAATCAATCCCGACTACGCGGAAGCCCACTACAACCTCGGCTACGCGCTGCTCAAAATGGGCAATGTGGACGAAGCGATCGCCCATTTACAAAAGGCCCTGCAAATCAATCCCGACTACGCGGAAGCCCACAACAACCTCGGCTACGCTCTTATCCAAAAGGGAAGAGTGGACGAAGCGACCGCCCATTTCCAAAAGGCCCTGCAAATCAACCCCGATTACGCGGACGCCCATAACAACCTCGGCAACATTCTGCTCGAAAAGGGAAGCGTGGACGAAGCGATCATCCATTTCCAAAAGGCTTTACAAATCAAACCCGACTTTGCGGAAGCCCACAAGAACCTCAGTATCGCGCTGCTCCAAAAGGGAAGAGTGGACGAAGCGATCCCCCATTTCCAAAAAGCCCCGCAAAATCAGCGACCTCCGGCAAAGCCGGAGGCTTGACGGAGGTGGAGCGGCTCTCCCATTCCATTTACACTGAACATACGGTAGTCCGCCAAATCGAGGCCGCGCAATTTGCATTGAACCCGCGCGACTATCTTTCCACACTTGCCAACCTATGGGCGCACAATGGAAACAGGCCGGACGCGAAATCAACGCGCAGAAAAAAGGCCAGATGGTCGCCAAACTGGTCCGCGAAATCATGGTCGCGGCCAAACTCGGCGGGCCTGACCCCGACCTCAATCCGCGTCTCTTCGTCGCCGTCGAAAAGGCCAAAAAAGCTTCCGTTTACAAAGACACCATCGAACGCGCCATCAAAAAGGGCGCCGGGCTGGACACGGAAAAGGTCAATTTCGAAACCATCGTCTATGAAGGTTTCGCGCCGCACAAGGTGCCGGTCATCGTCGAATGTCTCACCGACAGTCGTAACCGCACCGCGCCGGAAATCCGCAACCTGTTCAAGACCGGCTCGCTCGGCCAGCCCGGCAGTGTGGCGTTTTTCTTCAATCACCTCGGCGTGGTCGAAGCCACCCATCCCGATGCCAATCGCGACGCGGAAGCCGACGCCATCGAAGCCGGCGCGCAGGAAATTGAACCGCTTGAAGCCGACGAGGTTCCCGCCGGACAGAAGGGCGCGCGGTTTCTCACGGAGATCAAGGACCTCGATCATGTTTCCAAGGCGTTGAAAGCCGCCGGCTGGAACATCATCGCCTCTGAAATCCGTTATCTCGCCAAGAATTTTGTCGAAGTCAGCGGGGCTGCCCGCAAGAACGTCACGGATTTCCTGAACGCGCTGGACGATCACGACGACGTGCATCGCGTCTATGCGGCGATGAAATGAATTTTTGAGATTTGCCGCCGGCTTAGAGGCTGAAAAACTTTAAGACCTGCAATTCACCCCGGAAATGGAGCAGGATTTGATTCCCCTGCACCTCGATCTGCACCGGATGACGGGATTGCGAGTAATCCCACATCGTGTGTCCATCGGACGGACTCAGCCGGCACAAATCAAAATACAAAACCGGATCTTCGCCCGGACTGATCATGGGGTTCTCCGCGGCGCGCGCGGCGTAAATAAATTTCCCGGAAAGGAGGCATTTGTCCCCGATGCCCTCGATGCGCCACAGCACCCGGCCGGTGGTGGCCTCCACTTTCAGAATCACGGGATTTGCCTTTGAGGATAAATTGAACTGCTGGGAAAATTGAATGGAATCCGGGCTGGCCGTCGTGCTGGTTACGTAAAGGTGCCCCTTGCCGTCCGGTTGCACCTGGGAAATGCCGACGCTGGTGAGCCGCCAATGCACCTGGCCGGTCGCCGCATCGAAACTGGTCAGCATTCCCCGATCAAAAACATACAGGGTGTTGTCCGATTCAACGCACGGCGGTTCGGCTTCCGTGACGAAATCCTCCGAATTATGAGGCGGGAAGGGGTACGTGAGGCTGGCCGTCCAAAGATTCTTGTTGTTCTTGTCGAAAACCTGAATGGAACTCCCCGCCACCAATACATTCCGGGTTTTGAGCGCGAAAAATGCGGGAGCGCCGATGACTTCGCCCGTCCAATCCGGAGCGGTGCTGGCCGGCCACCGGCGCAAGGTGACCTGGTATCGGCTGGCATCTTCCTCTTCCACACCGCCGGTCTGTTCCCGGCGCAGGTCGTTGATCATTTGTTCGGAAGCTTCCAGGCTTTGCCCGGCGGTGAGATTGTTTTCAACCATGGATTTTTTCTGGGCCTTCATTGCCAGATGAATAATCGCCTTGCGCTCGATTAAATCCACTTTCATCTGCACGACATTGGCTCCGTCAGGCACAAACTTGTCGCCCCAGCTTGTCCGCTCCGCCAGTTTGATGGCTTTCGCCGCCACCAGCTTCGCCAGCATCGCGTACTCCGCGCTGTTGGTGGATACCACGATGGTGGGTGGTTGCGGCTGGCTCCTGGATGGCGATGCCACGGCGGCGGTGGATTTAATCGGATCGGTTTGAATCGTGCCGTCGGCGAGCGCAATACGGGTCATGATTTGCTGCCCGGATTCATCGGAGGAAATCACCGTGATGCCATTCCCATTTTGCGCCATGCCGAAGAACGGCGGGTTCAACGGTATTTCCTTTTTGCGGTTGCCGGTGTGCCGATCGTACTGCGCGAGGTGGCCCGGAAACAAAATCCAAAGATCGTTCGTCGTGGCGATGACGTGTGGCTCGGGATAAAGCCTGGCGGGTTCCTCGATTTCGCCCCGGGCGGCATTCAGCGGGGCCGGCGCGGGGGTTCCCAAATTCAAGGCGACCGACCACAGTTGCCTTTGTTCCGTCAAATCGAACAAGGTCATTTGGTTTGCCTTGATTGAAAGCACCTGGTTGGGAACCAGGATTTGATAGAACCGCGCCCGGTCGCCGTGAGGAAGGTTCTCTGAATAAATGACTCGCGGCTGCGAGCCGAAAAATGTGTACCAGATCCATGCGCCCATAAGAACGACCACCAGGAAAACGCCCGTCCGCCAGATCAACGCGCCCACCCAGGCAACCCTGGCCTCGATGACCGCCCGTTGCTTTCCATAAACCGGCAAATCCATCCCGGTCTGTTCGGCACGCTTCCGGCAATAAGTCGAACAGACATAACCAAACTGTTCCATGCACTCATCGCAAATGGGTTTGCCGCAAACACGGCAGGTTTCCGTTGCCGGATTCTTCGGGTGCCGGGGACAAAAGGGCACGGAGGAGGAGGCGGCAGCTTGCGGGACCGGCGCTGGGGCGACAGCAACCGGCGCCACCGGAGCCGCGGCCGCGGTCGCGGCAAGTTTCTGGCGAATCACTTCGTTGGCCAGATCGGTTCCGTCCGCGCCGCAACCGGGACAATTGACCCTCAATGGCATCCGGCCGTTCACCGGCTCGACGTCAAACGCATAGCGCGTTCCGCACGGGCACTGGACTTTGACTTCCATGACTAGGGTTTCGGGTTCAGTAAAATGACGTTGGTCGCCGGCGGCAGGGGAAATGCCAGCCGGGACGGCGTGAACTGGACGTTGCCGTCGCAAAACAGAAAATTGCCGCCGAACTTGTTGTGATTGTTGCCCGGCTTTTTGCCGTCGGGGGAAAAAACAATCTGCCCCGGCGTTTTCGGCGCGGTGTCCACCTGCGCGTCGGAAACGAGCGGCGCCTCCGAACCATCCTGGAGCGTCCGCCCCATGTAATCGGCGTAACTGATTTTTCTGTCCGCAAAGGGCTGGGCATCCGGCAACGGCTTGTCCTTGCCGCCCGGACAAATGAAAAATTCCGACCCGGTCGTGTATTTCGGCACGAGCAGGCTCAACGGCGCTTCCGAGGTTTGCGCGCCGGGAACGGCCGGGAGCGCCCCGTTATTGTCCTGCGAAAAAGTCCTCAGCGCGGCGTAGATGCTTTGCAGCTGGCCCTGGCATTCCGTCAGTTTTTTCTCCTGATAACTTTTCGAACCGGAACTGAGGAAAAGGGTGAACACGATGAAAATAATCACGACCACGAGAAACAATTCCAGCAGCGAAAATCCCGCGGCGGAGAATCGTGCAACCGGACTCCTGGTCTGCTCAATCACAATTCGTGTGTAGCAGCGGGCCAACAACGTGGCAACTGTTTCTTTTACCGTTTCTTTTACCGCCTCCGACGCCAACGGACCGGCAGAAGAGCCAGCGCCGTCCCCGCCATCAATTCATCGCCGCCAGCCTGCCCGCGGCGGCTTCCCACTCGGGATTCAATTCCGCCAGTCTTTCCTGCGCGTGCACCAGCTCGCGGTTCACTTGCGCGGCCCGGCCCGGCTTCTCGTAGGTCGCGGGATTTTCCAGCTCGGCGGTAAGCCCGGTGAGCTGCGTTTCGAGCTGCTGGATTTCCTTTTCCAATTGATGAACCCGTTGCTGCTGCGCTTTGCGCTGGCCGGAACGGGCCTGGCGTTGCTCGGCTTCGTGGCGTTTTTGTTCCTTCCGTGAAACGGTAGGGCCGCGCTGCTGCGCGGCCTTCTCGCGTCCGGCGGAATCAAGGACGCGCGGCAGCGCGTCCCTACCAGTTGAAGTCAAGGCGGCGCGCGCGGACAACGCCTTCGTTTTATCCAGGTAATACTGGTAGCCGCCGGGGTAATGCGTGAGCTGACCGGCGTTCACATGCACGACGTGGTTCGCCAGCGCGCGGATGAAATATACGTCGTGGCTGATGAAGATGAGCGTGCCCTGGAACTGGTCGAGCGCATAGGCGAGCGCGTCAATGCTGGCCATGTCGAGGTGCGTGGTCGGCTCGTCCATCAGCAGCAGGTTCGGCGGGTCGAGCAGCAGCTTCACGAGCGCCAGGCGGCTCTTTTCACCGCCGCTCAACACACTGACCCTCTTGAACACGTCATCGCCTTGAAAAAGAAAACAGCCGAGCAGCGTGCGGATGAACTGCTCGGTGACGCGTTGCGGCGTGTTGAGCGCCTCCTCGAACACCGTGTGCGCGGGGTTCAACATCTCGACGCGGTTCTGCGAATAGTAACCGGCCTTCACGTTGTGGCCCGGTGTGCGCGTGCCGCTTTGCGGGACGACGACCCCGGCCAGAATTTTCAGAAGTGTGGATTTGCCCGCGCCGTTCGGCCCGACGAGCACGATGCGCTGTCCGCGCTCGGCCTTGAAATCCATGCCGCGATAAACCACGTTGTCGCCGTAAGCCTGGTGAATGTTTTCGAGCGTGACGGCTTTCTGGCCGCCGCGGTGCGGCTGGGGAAATTTGAAATTAATCTTCCGCTCGTCATTCACCGGCGCTTCCACCTTCTCCATCCGGTCAATCTGCTTCAGCTTGGCCTGGGCCTGTGTCGCCTTGGTGTTTTTGGCGCGGAAACGATTCACGAACTCCATCAGCCGCCCGATTTCGCGTTCCTGATTCTTGAACACGGCGAGGAGTTGTTCTTCGTGGGCTTCGCGCTGTTCGAGGTAGTCGTCGTAGTTGCCGCGGTAACGGATGAGCTTGCTCTGGCGGATTTCCACGATGCTGCCGACGAGCCGGTTGAGAAATTCGCGGTCGTGCGAGATGACGACAATCGCGCCGGGATAATTCTGCAAATAATCCTGAAGCCAGAGCAGCGCCTCGAGGTCGAGATGATTCGTCGGTTCGTCGAGCATCAGCAGGTCTGGCTCCTGCACGAGCAGCCGCGCGAGGTGCGCGCGCATCACCCAGCCGCCGCTCATTTCGCGCGCGGGCCGCTCGAAGTCGCTCTCGCGGAAACTCAGGCCGGCGAGAATTTGCTTGGCCTTCGCTTCGAGCCGGTAGCCGCCCAGTTGGTTGAAGCGGTCATGCACATTGTCGTGAATTTCCTCCGCCTGCAGCGCCTCGACCGGGTGATCCGCTTCCCACGCCTTGATGATGCGGCGCAGCTTCACGAAATCCGGCGTGATGGACGTGGCGAGTTCAATCACGGTTTCGTCGCCGGCCACCGCGGTTTCCTGCGGCAGGTAGCCAAGCGTGACGCCGCGCTCACGGCTCATCTTGCCTTCATCCGGCGATTCCGTGCCGAGGATGATGGAAAAGAGCGTGGTCTTCCCCGCGCCGTTCGGACCCACCAACCCGATCCGGTCCTGGCGATTCACCTGCAGCGCGGCCTCGGCGAACAAAACCTGCCCGCCGTACGCCTTGCTGATGCCGGAAAGAGTCAACATGAAGGGACAGAATCTACGAGGTAACGCGGGAAACTCAAGGATTCGCTGCGTGGATTGGGGCCGCCCGCTAATCCGACTTGCGCGCCCAGCGAAGCTTGGCGGGCGAGGAACGCGGGTTGTCGTGGCGTTCCTCGGGTGTCGGACGAATGATGTCCCGCGCGATGTCCGCGTAATGTCCATCGCGGAAGCCCGCCTCAAACGCCTTTTTCACGCGCCGATCCTCGCCGGAATGAAACGTGAGAATCGCAACGCGCCCGCCCGGATTCAGGCACGCGGGCAAATGGCGCAGCAACATGTCGAGCGCGGAGAATTCGTCGTTCACCGCGATGCGCAACGCTTGAAACACACGACGCACAGTGAGGTCGGCGTCGTCTTTTTTCAAGCGCGGCAACGCGGCGCAGATGGCGGCGGCGAGTGATTTGGTGGTGGTAAATTTTTTCCCGGCCAGTGCGTCTGCCAGTTTGCCGGCTTGTGGCTCGTCGGCATTCTCCTGAAGCAGCCTCGCCAGCGCAGCGGGCGGCGTTTTTTCCAGCAACGCCGACGCGGGAAAACCACGCTGCGGATTCATGCGCATGTCGAGCGGGCCATCGGCCTTCACGGAGAAGCCGCGCGACGGATCATCCAGTTGCATGGATGAAACGCCAAGGTCGGCGAGGATGCAGTCTGCGCCTGTGAGTTTTTCCTCCCTCGCCCCGCCCAAACGGGGAGAGGGTTGGCTGGTCGCGCCGAAGCCGGGCGAAGGCGGAGGTGAGGGGATTTGAATTTGCGAACCAACGGCCTCCTCATCCTGACTCGCTCCTCCATTCGGGGAGGAGAGGGAATAAAACGAAGCCAGCGCCCGGGGCAGGCCGGCGAAGTTGCTGCGGATGGCCGTGAAAACTTCCGGCCCGAAACCGGCGGCGCGCAGGCGGGCTTTCGTCTTCGGCAGTTCAACCGGGTCGGCATCCAAGCCCAGCAAACGTCCGCCGGGCTGGAGGCGGGCGAGGATTTCCCGCGCATGGCCGCCGTAACCAAGCGTGCAATCCACGGCCAGTTCGCCGGGCTTGGGCGCGAGCGCTTCCAGAATCTCCGCGACCATGATGGGCCGATGCGTGCCGGCGGGCGTTTTGCCGGACGCGAGGACTTTCGCGACGGTGCCGGCATAACGCTGCGGATCGCGTTCCTTGTATTTCTCCTCGAACCGGCGCGGATGTTTGCCGGAATAACGCGGGCGCCGGCGATGCGGTGTCGCAGGCTGGGAACTGTCCGGGGATGGCAAGATGGCGTCGCTCACAGTGCGTTGGATTGTTTATTCAAGCCGGACATCGGGTAACGATTGTGCCGGAATTTTTCCGTCCCGGCGAGAAAACATGGTAGGGACGCTTTCCACAGCGCACTGTCAGTTGAGACCGCGACACTACAGTTCAAACTGAACGACTGCGAAATGAGTCATGGACTTCCCCGCTGACGTGAACGACAATGACGGTAAGACGAAATTCTGCCTCTTTCAAGGTGTCGATGAGGGAAACAGACGCACCAGATGACAAAGCCATGCGCCCATTCAGCCGGGTCGGATCAAGGCGCCGTTTCCGACCAAAACCATTATGACCAAAAATCCAGCAACCATCAGGCCGATGCCTGACCAACCCCCGGGCAGTGAAACCGAGCGGCAGCACTTCGACCGCATCCTGTCCCGGAACGAATTCAAACCACTGAAAGCCATTCTCAACGAACTGCGCATGGACAACTCGGCGATGCGCGGCGCGATTGTCACCACGAATTCATACCCGAATTTCCTGGGCAAACTTGGCTATCGGGTCGTGCTCGTGCCGCAAATCCACGAGCAGGATTGCTACTCGCGCCTGGGGCCGGCCGGCGGCATCCGCGCCGTGCTGCCGCATCACGACACGGCCACCTACAGCACGCTGGTCACGCTCGTGAACTTCGATTCCACGCTGACCACCACGCCCAAATCCGTTGATTTCTACGACCACCAGTTGGCCGAGTTCAAAACCCAGTTGATGAAATAAGCCGCCGGCCTCGTCACGGCGCCAATTGATAGCTCACGAACGCCAGCTTGCTGCTGTCCGGCGACCACGACGGCACGTTGATGGTGCCCTGGCCACCGAAGAGTTTTGCGAGCACTTCGATCTTGCCGTCCTTCACCGAGAGCAGCCGCAGCATCACGTCCTTGTTCGCCGGATGCCCCTTCACGTCCGGTTCGTAAGAGAGAAAGACCACCCATTTGCCGTCCGGTGACGGGTGCGGGAACCAGTTATTCCATTCATCGGACGTTACTGGTTCCTGTTGCGTGCCGTCCGTCTTCATGCGCCAGACTTGCATCCGGCCGGTGCGATCCGAGTTGAAGTAGATGAATTGGCCGTCCGGCGAGTAATCCGGACCGTCGTCGAGGCCTGGCGCCGTGGTCAGCCGCGTCTCCGGGCCACCGGCGACAGGGATGGTATAGATGTCGAACTCGCCGTTGCGCTCCGCGCAGTAGGCCAGTGTCTTTCCGTCCGGCGACCAGCCGTGCCAGTAGGACGGACCCGGCTCCGTCATGAGCTTGGGCGTGCCGCCCCCGATGGGCAGCGTGTAGATGCGAGAGTGCTTGTCGCCTTGCGACTGATCACTGACGGCAAGCTGCGTGCCATCAGGCGAAATGCCATGATCGTTGTTGCATTTGGTCGCGAAGCCCGTGTCGAGCAACTTCGGTTCGCCGCCGGCCACGGGCAGATGATACATCCGGCCCTGGCGGTTAAAATAAAGCGACGCGCCATCGCGCGACCAGTTCGGTGCTTCGATGAGATTTGTCGTCCACCATACGACACGCCGATCCTTTGAGGAAATTGGGATTGTCTCCAGTGTGCTGATGAGTTGCCGATTGTCGCCTGTGGCTGGAGCCCCTTCGACCAGTTCCACGTTCGAGAACCCGGCCGTTTCCAGCGCCTGGTCGTTGTGCGCACACACGGCCAACCCCACGTAGAACGGTTCTTCCAGCTCCAGCCGGAGCGACCCGCCGGCCGGGTGCAGCGCCTCGCCTTCGCGGGCGACGGACATCGAGACGTATTTTCCGTGTTTCTCCAGGCGCAACCGCCCGGGTGACTTGACGTTGGATTGAATCTCACGCGTGAGTGCGCCTTTGGCCTCGCGGTACTGCAGCGACGCCAGGCCGTCGCCGTGCAGCACGGCGTCGGCATAAGGGGAATCTGCGTCGAGACTCTGGCGGACGATCAGGCACGCCTTCCGGTGCGGCTCGCCTCCCGTGCCGATGAAGGCGATGTCCGCCGCCAGCGTGACGTCACCGGAAACCTTTTTCCATACGAAGTGGCAGGCGTCATTGGTAAACCATATGTTCACGCCGCCGCCGCCAACCGTGTAAGTCCGCTGCGCCGCATCGTATTTGGCGGAGCCGGCATGATGTGGCGTGCCTATGTCAGTGTCGGCCGTGAACATGCCGGGGGTTACGGGATTCGTTTGCGCGTTCGCCAGAACGAACGGAAGACAGGCCAGAGCGAACACCAGAAGCTTGGGTAAACCAATAAAATCGTGCATGTCGTGATTAAACCGCGCAGCAGCCTCGTTGGCAACGCGTTATTTGAACCCCATTTTGATGACGAAATGCTATTTTGAAAGCGTGAGCTTTAAACCCCAATCATCTGCCGACGGAAAGTCGGGCACGTTGATCCAGCCCCACACGTTGGCTGCCAACACGCCTGGCCCCGCTTTTGACCATTCTCCCGTGCGCGGATTAAACCATTCCGCCTGGTAGCTTGCATGAGGCACAGCGCCGCGAATCATGCCCTTGTTCGGATAATCCTTTTCAAAGTAAACGAGGAAAAGTTTCTGGTCCGGTGTGCGGGCGCAATAGGCCCAGCCCAGGAAACCCTTGGCCACATGCGTCTCGCTCGGTGAAACGAGGTTTGCGTCGGGCACGAGGTCCTGGTAATGGTCGCCCTCGGAAAAAGCGAACGTCTTCAAGTATTTCATCATTGTCGCCGAACTCCATTGGAACGCCTCCCACATGAACGGATTGGATCCGCGTTCGATGTCGGCTCCCCAAACACCTTCCGAGCCGTAAATGTGACCGGCCAGACCGCCGGAAAGGAAACTGCCATACATGCCCGAGCGGACGTCGCGGTCGTCTTCCGCAGTGTTCCCCGGCGCGCCGTATTTATACAATGGGTAACGTTTATCGAATATGCCGGAGTAATAGGGCTCGCCATTCAGCGCCGGACGCGCGGGCTGCGAATTGAAAATATCGGTCAGATACCAGTAGGCGTCATGCTCCCGCAGATTGCCGATCTGGTGAAGCGTCAGCCATTTGTTCTGTTCCGGCCCGCCAAAATCCACCAGGCTGGACACGGATGCATTGCACGACGCCAGCGTCCCGAACGGCGGAGGGCCGTATTTTTCAATCACCAGATTGGCGGCTTGATTGAGCTTTTCCGGTGGCGCGGTCATCTCCGGATAGTCGAAATGCACCGGACTGAACACGCAATTGTTCGCCTGATACCGGCTCCAGACGTATTCGATGTAGCGGCTGTAGGACTCCGGCCATTGGTAAAATTTCGCCCAGGCGGACGTGATGTCCCGCCGCGCCACTTCGATGACCGGGACAAATCCCTGTGCATTCAGGTAATCAATCTTGCGGTCGAGATATTTGAAATACTCCGGGTTGATGCGGTCCACGTCCGGAAAGATCTGCTCGTAACCGGGAACTTTGCCGGGGAACAGAAAGGCCCGGCCGCCTTCGTTGTGCATGTCCTTCGAGCGCCATTGGTCGCGCGGTTTTTTGTCGGCAATTTCGAATTGCTCGACCCACGACGAGCGTACACAGATGTTGGCATCCTTGTCGTACCACACGTCCCACGGCGCGGTGTCGTTGGCCCAGTTTGGAAATGCGGCGATGATGGCCACGCTGTTGAAACCCTCGTTCTTGCGCAGCCGCACGTAATCCTTGAACCCGGCTTCCGGTCCAATGGCGCGCTCCTTGTCATCATCGTACCATTTGAAGCGATACGTGGCCGCCGCATACCAAGTGTCGCCGAGCAACAGATACGGCGTGCCGTCGGCGTACTGCAAAGCGTGTCCGTTTTTTGAGGCTTCAATCATTCCCCGCCGCGTGGGCACGGATTCCTTTTCCGCTTTCGACCAGTCAACAGCGGTGAAGCTGCCGCGCTGGTCGTTCAGGCCGGCGTCCTTTTGATTTGAACCGCTGCGCCAGGCCCACTCGCCCGGCTGCGTGGCCAGAACCCGGACTTTGAAGACATTGCTGCCGTCCCAAAATCCGTAGCAGCGTTTATCGAAGCCGGGGCCTTTCAAATCCACCCAGACTTCCACATTCGTGTAAGGATTGGCGTATTGATTCTGGGCCTGAAAAGTCAACTCGACCTTTTCCCAGACATGAACTTCGTTCGCTGACGCCACCGCGATTGGAAAAACGATTGCCGAAATAAATGCCATCAGTGGTTTCATGGGCAACATTCTTTATTTTCAGAAGCCAAACGTCAAACTGTAAGCGGGTTGGTAATGTCCCAATTCCGGTAGGGCGCGTCACTCCGTGCGCGCCGTTCTCCACATTAGCGGCGGGCAGGGGACTGCCCGCCCTACCCAAATTTTCAAATCAGGAACCTCCCGCAGACCTTTACTTCCCGTTCAGCAGATGGTCGGCCGCCAGCACCAGGAAAAGGTAATCCGTGGTGCCGCCGCCGAGCACGTATTCCGTCTGCTGCCAGAGGAAGGGCCATTCGAGCAACTCCGGGTAGTCCGGCCGGATAAGCGCCGTGCCGGACACGCTGCCGCCCGGAATGTACGTCCAGTCCGCGCGCGTGAAGCCATAGGCGACGGTCACTGATTTCGCTCCGACGCCGGAGACGAACGACGCTGTGTTTGGGCCGGGATGGCGTCCGAGAATGAATTCCAGCGCATGCAGCATTCCGTCATCCGGGAAGATGTCTGGAAATCCGGTATGCAGAAAATATTGTTCCCTGCCGAATTTCTGAATTTTCCAGCCCGCGCCCCAGATTTCCGGTTCGTAAGGCACGCCATAAGGAGTCTGGTTTTCCTGTGCGAAGATTTCTGAAGCATACGCGCGCATCGCGGCAGTCACCGCTTTCGTGAACTGCGCGTCACCGATGATCGGCAGCGCGCGACCCAAAACCCAGCCGTTTGTCCGGATGTTCGCGCAGATCGCGTCCTGGTTGTTGACGAGAAAATCCGCGTACTGCCGGTCCTTGGTGGTAATCAACAACTCGACTGCGATGGGAACCGCTTCGACCGGTCTTTGCTTGTCCGTCACGTTCCACAGTTCGCGGGCAATGCGCAGGCAATCTTCGGCCAGCGGTTTATTGAATGATTGGAGAGCGCGCGAAGCGGCGGCCAGCCCCGCGCCAACCTGAAGCTCGCGCCGCGGATTTTGCTCCGTGAACACCCAGCGATCGTCGGCGGATCCGGGCAATCCGACGGGCGGAACTTCGCCTGAGATTTTCTTCGGGTCGAACACCCGGTTGTCGGTGATGTTCACCGGGTCGCCCAGATGCGTATACTGCCGCATCGTCGGCTCGATGATTCCCCGGTAAAGCCGCCCGAGCGATTTGTATCCGCCGACGATGCTCAATGCGCCGTGTTCGATCTGTTGCAGAATGTCGGGTTTGCCGTCGGGGCGATGCAGTTCCACGATCCGGTTTTCCTGATCGACGGTGGTGTCGTCGTAGTTGACGCCAAATTCCTCCCACGCCAGCGCCAATCCGTAGATAGTGTCGGATTGCGATTCCACCCGCAGATCGTAATCGCCGGCGTCATGCCAGCCGCCACGGTCCAGCCCGGGCACGGGTTCGCCCGATTGATAGCTGCAGAGCGTCGAAGGTCCCTGAAGGTAGCCATCGAAATGATTGTAATTGGTCGGCGCCATCCGCGCATCATCGAGATGGCACGCGCCGTGCCAGACGCGGTAACGGTCGTTGACGCGCATGTGGCACATTTGAATCGGCAGAAAATATTCGAGCGTCGGCTGCCAGACATTGCGCTGGTAAACCTCGGCGCTGATCTGAAAAGGGGTGCTTCGCGTGTCGCCGTAGCGGACGACATACATTCCGGGTTTCTCCACCGCCGAGAAATCGAACTGAAGATAGTTGTAACGCAAAAAATGTCCCCATTCCTTCGCTTTGGCTTCGAGCACCATTTCAAATCCGCCGTCCGCGGAAATGCGTTCCAGTACCGGCAAAGGCCGTGCCGTGTCCCGCGCGTCGAGTTCGATCACGGCGATCTTCTGCTGCCTCGGGTGGTAACCCACCTGCGAGACTTGCACGACAGGATCCGATTTCCAGTCCGGGATCGCATGGGGCGTCACGAACCATTCCAGTACCCGGTTCGTAGCGCCTCTGGCAACCGGCGCGCGCACAACAAACCAGCCGTTGTCGTATTGCCCGCGACCGTCCACCAGTTCCAGATCACCTCCAACAACAGACTCGATGGTCATGCGTTGGTGTTCAGACTCCGGTGCAATCACGAGTTTCTTTCCGGTCGCCATTGCAGCGATTTGGTACTCGCCCACCCTATCAATGCGGCCGGGGCCGTTAGCCTGGCGAGGAAAGATTCCGAATTGTTCATCCATGGAATAAGATTTCCCGAACAGGATGCCCGGAAACAGTTCGAGGTTGAACGACACCTTGCCGTCCCATTCGGCCGGCAGCGGTTTTTCGAGATCCACCGTGATACGGAAACTTCGGCCCTCGGGTCGGACACGGACGACGTAGGCGAATTGGAGATCCGGATAAATGACGGGGTTGAAGCCCTTCCGGTTTTTGGCGGGGTCGGGATATTCGCAGCGCACGCTGATTTCCTGCTTCGCGCGATTAACGACACGCTTGCCGACCTTCGGCACCGCCCGCCACTGGCCCGGTGTGCCGTCCAGCCGCAGATCGCCGTCCGTGGCGACCCGCTGGCCGTTCTGGATGATGCTGACGCCACCCTGGTGACCTTCGGGATAATAATCATGGGCGAGCATCACGTTCAATCCCGGCATTTCAAGGTATTCCAGATCGTTAAGGCTCAGGGCGGCTCCAAGGGAAGGCGCGGGCGGGTCTGCGGCCTGCAGCGCTGAAAACTGTGCGCAGGCAAACGCCAACGGAACAAGCAGCAAGCGTCGGAGCCAAGAGGACCAGTTGTTTAGCGGGGACGATTTCATTTAATAAGGTTGAGAGAGGTGTAATATGGAGACTGCTGGTGCAATTTAATTTGTTTCCGGGACACATCGGGAGACTACCCGGATGAACGGCACTGGTCAATGCGGGCGCAGTAATTGATAATTTTCTGGAAATTATCTCATGAACCTCTGGGCCGGAGGGCGAGCAGCCTGTCCTGCCCTGCGGCGATCCTCGCGAGCCGATTTTATGAAGAATTTTCCGAGGCTCGTCGGGAACTTCGCCCTCCCAAATTCATTTATGAGATGCTTGTCAAGCGGTTCGCTAAAAGTGCTGGCGCACGCCAGGAACAGCCGGTAACATGTCTTCATGAAATTGACACCGACCAAACAATTCCTTCATGCATTGAATCCAATTCATCTGGCGACATTTGTCTTCTTTCTGGCCGTTTCGTCCTGTCTCAGCCAGGCGACCGTGTCCAAAGGGACAGATGCCTTTGCTCAAAACCGATTGCTTGGCCGTGGAGTGAATGTCCTCGGCTACGACCCAATCTGGGATTCTTTTGACAAGGGGCGGTTCAAGGAACGGTATTTTAAAATGATCCACGCCGGGGGCTTCGATACCCTTCGCGTCAATCTTTACCCGTTCCCGCACATGGGTGCCGCGCCGGATTTTATCCTGAGTAATTCCTGGTGGCAAACGACGGAATGGATCGTCACCAACGCCTTGGCCGCCGATCTCCATGTGATCCTTGATTTCCACGAATACGAGATCACGGGGAAGGATGCCGAAGGCAACAAGGCCAGGTTTCTCGCCTTTTGGCGGCAGCTGGCTCCGCATTTCCAGAACGCGCCGGACAAGGTAATGTTTGAAATTTTAAATGAACCCAACGGCAAGATGACGCCGGAGGTATGGAACCAGTATCTCGCCGAGGCATTGGCCATCATTCGCGCGAGCAACCCGACCCGTACCGTCATCATTGGGCCTGCATTTTACAACTCGATCGACCATTTGGATGAACTAAAGCTTCCCGCAAAGGATACTAACCTGATTGTGACCGTGCATTATTACAAACCCATGGATTTCACCCACCAAGGCGCGCCTTGGGCACACAGAGAAGGCAAGGTCGGCGTCGTGTGGTTGGGCACACCTGAAGAACGCGCTGCGATTGACGCGGATTTCAAAAAAGTACAGAAATGGGCAAAACGGCATCATCGCCCCGTCTTTCTGGGTGAGTTTGGCGCGTATGACAAAGGTGAAATGGCGTCACGAGTGCGCTGGACGGAATGTGTTGCGCGCGCGGCGGAAAAGTCCGGTTGGAGCTGGGCTTACTGGCAATTCGACTCGGATTTCATCGTCTATGACATTTCGAAGGAGCAATGGGTTGAACCGATTCACAACGCACTGATCCCGCCGGGCGGCGCGAAAACGCCATAGATAAGTCCATCACAAAGACGCGAGACCACAAGCCGCCAGGTCATCCCTGAAGGCAGGCAGCGGCAACGTGATTTGAGCCGCGGTTACCGGCCCCGGCACATCCGGGCGGCAGCTTGAGCCGGAAAGCTCGGCAGGAGAAATAATGTCGCCTTCTTTCCCGGTTTGATGCTTCAATCGCGCCGGACTCGAAGCCAGAGCATCGCCATGAACGCATATCTCTTTACCGCCGGCCTCACCCAATCCCAGGTCCGTCCGTCTCCCGGTCGAGGCGGACAGATGGTTGACAGTCTGAGAATCTGGGATTCCTGCATGAGTGCGATCATTTACGGTGGCGACCCGCAACAGGCACAAAAGCGATTTGAAGCCTGGTGCCGTCAGACTCCGGAAGGAGAAAACCCGGTCGAGACGGAAATCAAAAAGGTCGGCGCCGCGCAGTTTGTTGATCAATTGCTCACGGAATCGGGCGGCAACCCGTGGGATTGGCCGCGGATTTCCCAGCAGGTCAATGACATTTTGCAGGCGACCCCCATGGACGATTTCGAACAAGGCTATTGGGTGGACATCAATCAGGCCGTGCCCCCGGGAAAAATCAGTTTCGACGTCGAATCGTTGAAACACGATGTGCCGGAAGACATCCGGTCCGGCTTGAACTGGTCGCCGGACAAAAAATTCTTTTTCCTCGTGAGCGTTCTCAGCCCACGCCCATCGCCGGCAATCCCTGCCGACGATTTGGAATCCGACGCGCCAGACCGCGACGACGCTGACGATGAAAACGAGAACGAAGAAAAACCGGAATTGGACGGGTTTGTCGCCACGCTGCCTGAAATGCGGGACAAGGAGGCCGCGGCGCTGGTTGAGGCGCGCAATTCCGTGGTTGCCGCGTGGCTCTGGCGGAAATATGCCGCCGACACCCGGCTTGCTCCGAACGAAATCCAAATCACCCCCTGTTGCAGTTTCGTTCCGGTGGAATAGCGCGGGGAAACCTGGCGCGAAGCATTCAAGTTCGCCTCAGTTAAAGGTAATGGAATTTAGGATTCTTTGTAGTGAGGCCGCCTCATCGTCGTTTGTGAAAGATACGATGAAACAGAGAGCGTAACCCTTTTGGATGGTGGCGTAATACTTTTGCTTGATTGTTTTTCCACGCATCGAAATCTCCAACTCCATCACGTCAAACTCTATGCCTCCCAGCCGCTCGCTGTAATAATCCTTCGGAAACGATACCTGAATCTGACCCGCTTCGAGCACCTGCCTCGCCTGAAAAAGATAATCCTTGCCTCTCTTAATGCCCGGCAATTCACGGACTATTTCGGCCATGGCCATGATGCTTGGGTTATATGCGACAGGCGACCCGACAGGATGCTCGAACACAGCAAACAGGTTGACGGTCTGTAATTCGGAGGCTTTAACCATCGCCTTAAGATTCTGATCATCACCAGCGACAAATTGTGCGCCCTTTTTCATGAGACGGCGCTGCGCTTGTTGATCCTGCACACTCCAATCCTTCGGCAAAGTCACAGAGAATCCGAAATATTCGTTCCGGTAAACGGAATTGCTCAGTGTGCCAAAATCAATCTCGTCACCGGCTTTTTTGCTACATCCAATGAACAGCAACGTTAGGACGAGGATTTGGGCAGTACATATGGTTTTCCCGGGTGACATAGGTTGTTCAAGGTTTGTGGCAATGGTTGATCAATATCAACACTTTTCCGATGTAAAAACGGGAAAGCTTGGAAAGTTTGAGTGCGGTCTTTCGAGTGCTGGTGGCCGTGCGCAGGCACCTCACCAGGGGCGCGCGAGGTCGGGGCGCCTTTTGCGGGCAGCCTGAGTGCTCACCTTCCGGCCAGTGGCTGCCAAATCTTCGGCTGGAATCGCGGCATCCTGCGGCGCTTGTCCCGACTCAGCTTCTATGGCAGTCATCGCCTCGTCGATCACCCCGAGCAATTCCTCCCGGCCATGCTTCGCCATCGCGGAACAGGTAAAGATCGCCGGCAACTTCTCGAACCATCCGGAGATGCGGGCCGTGAACGCCGCGATGTTCGCCTGCACCGTCGCGGGCGTTACCTTGTCCGTCTTGGTGAAGACGAGGACGAACGGGACGGAATTGCGGGCGAGCCAGGCCACGAATTCAACATCGATTTCCTGCGGTGACAGCCCGGAGTCGAGCAGCGCAAAGACACAGCAAAGGCTCGTTCGATGCTTAAGGTAATCGTCCACCGCATGGTTGAACTTGAATTTGGCCTTACGCGCCCCGGCGGCGAACCCGTATCCCGGCAGATCCACCAGCCGCCAGGTCCGGTTCATCGTGAAAAAGTTGATGAGCTTGGTAAACCCCGGCGTGGGCGAGACCCGGGCCAGGTCCAGCTTGCCCGACAGCATGTTCAGCAGCGAGGACTTGCCGACGTTGGACCGTCCGATGAAGGCAAATTCAGGCAGCGACTCATCCGGACACGAATCCAGGTCCGGCGCGCTGCAATCAAAAATGGCGGATGAAATGTTCACAATGGGCAACCAACAGAACATTATCGCAGCAAATCCGCCTCACTGATACACCTATTTTCTGAGAATGCAGGGAAAAGGGGAGAGGTAGCGCAGGCTGGCAGCCTGCTATATCGCCGATTGGTAATCGGCGGGGGTTGGGTGGCGGGACACGGTGCAGGTTGCCAACCTGCGAAACGGCAGATTACCAACTCCTTTACGATTGATAAACTTGTGGTGGAACGCGGCCCAATTTTTTTGCTGGGAATGATGCCGGTTGGAAAATCTCCTTTTCTGCGCTAAGTTCCCGCATGAAATTAAAACTTGCTGCCAGAAAAACCGAATCGCCCGGCGTCGAATCATTCATTTTCAAGCCCGATGAACCACTCGTCTGGAAGGCTGGACAATTCCTGCATTATGTCCTCAATCACGAGGCCACCGATGATCGCGGCTCCGACCGCTGGTTCACCATCGCTTCCGCTCCTTGTGAACGCCGCGTGATGCTGACCACCCGCTTTGCCTCCAAGCAGGGCAGCACCTTCAAAAAAACATTCAAAGCCCTCAAGCCAGGCGGCACGATCGAGGTGTCCGATCTCGATGGCGACTTCATCGTGAGCGACCCAAAGAAACAATACGTCTTCATCGCCGGCGGTATCGGCATCACGCCCTTTCGTTCGATCCTTAAGCAGGCTGAGCACGAAGGGAAAAAACTGCGCGTCCAATTGATTTATGCGAACCGCAAAACGGTCGCCGCCTATCAAAAAGAATTTGAGGCGATGGCCAAACGAAACCGGAACTTAAAAATCCATTACCTCTTCAGTCCGCAGCGCATCGACAAACAGACGATCAAAGAACTTGTTCCGAACCTAAAAAAACCGCTTTTCTACGTCTCCGGCCCTGAACCGATGGTGGAAGCCATCGGGAAAATGCTGCAACAGATCGGCGTTCCCCAAAAGCGGATCAAACAGGATTGGTTTCCGGGTTATCCGGCGGAGTAAAAAGTTTCGCAGAAATTAAAGCTCGTCCTCGCGTTCGGCGTAGAAGAGCTGGTGGGCGCGGTCGTAATCGGCTTCCGGCACAAAGACCTGGGCGGCTCAAATCGCCGTCGTCCGGCACGGCGGGGTCCACGAACGCCTGCGTGGCGGCGATGCCATGCTTCTCCAGCATCATCACGAGCATCTCGGCGTCGCCGACCGGGCCGGTGTAAAACAGCTTCACGCGGGCAATCTAACCGCAGATGGACACCACTCGCCACGCCCAAATGAAATTCGGCGGGAGCGCCGTCGGGCGCGGCATATTTGTAGCATCCAAAATCAAACAAGGTTTCAAGCTCCGTCAGGAGCGGAATATGCCGCTCCGACGGGACTGGGGAATGGGGTGGCGCGGGTGGCTACAAAGATTTCGCTCCTGACGGAGCGGCGAACCGGCACGCCGAAATGAATTGAAGGCGGAAGCGCCAGAAATACGGTGACGGTGGGAGAAGTTGGACGCAGACGGCAAACTCAATAGACGAGATATTTTTCGTCACCCTCAAAGTAAACCTGCCCATCATTATTGAGTGTCGAAAACGTATCATCTTCAGATTGATTCTTGCGAGGTTCGAGGGATTCGAACATAGCTAGGGCTTGCTCTTTAATTTGGTCGAAGCAATCTGAAGAACTCATTTCGAGTGGTGGTTCAACGCGCAAAACATAGCGGTTTATTTTTGATAGGAAACCGGGAAAAGATTCACACAAAAAACTTTTTACGTTGGCAATCCCGCCCAAATCTTGACTTAACTTTTGTTGGACAACCGAACAATCGATCAAGGACGGATCAACCGCCGACCCTTTTCTAAATCTTGAAATTTCGATTATCCGGCTTTTCAAGTTTAGAGGAATCCCTCGAATGTGTTCTGGCCCGGTGATGAAAACTTCATCTGGTGGCTTTGCGGAAATACGGGCAAAAAGATTCTCAACTATGGACTTCAAATCATCGCCAGCTTTACGCCCTGGTAAGCGGTCAAATAAGCCTTTTGCTTTCAAATCCAATTCTATGCCTTGTTCCAGATCGTGCCAGTCTAGCGCCATGTGCAAAACTCCTAGATGCGGGTTTGTCATCGGCATGGTTATGACGCCTGCGGCAACGCCTGCTGAAGTCGGAGTATCCGGAATCTGTCGGAAGGCAAGATCGACCTTGGTCATCTCTTCCTCAAGCGCTTTAACCTCTTGTGTCGGACATTCCCAAGGAAGGATTTGGGCATCGATATGTCCTTTGAACAATTCAGCTCTAAGATAATTATTTGGCGTTGAAGTGACTCCCGCCAACAATTGCATTGCGAGATCCAGCTCTCGGTGGGCATAAAAATAGCCATCCCAAGTTTCGCTGCGCATTCCAATCTGTTTGATAAAACCGGTGGGTGCAGTAAATGCGTATTCGTGGTCATTGACCAGTTTAGTGCCTAGCCGTGACACACTCTGCCAGTCAGTCAATTCGCCAGTAAAAAGTGTTTGGTGAGCGGACTTCTGTTCCTTGCTTCGCAGTGAAATCGGACCGAGCACAAATGAGAACCACTTCCCTTGTCCCGGGTCGTGCGAGGAATGCACAATAAAATCACGAACCGATTTGATGAAGCTAGTTACATCCTGCCCGTCAGATTCCAATTCCACACCATTCACAAAATCGGGCTGGAGTGCTTTCAAACGTGTCATCCAACTCGGCAAGTAATTGAAATTACGCGAGCAGCGTTCCACACGCAACGGTGAATTTGGTATGGCTCGGTTGAGGAACGGTCTTCCACTTGGCTCGCTCCGGTAACCCGGCATAAGAACCGGAAAAACTTCACAACTGAGACAGAGTTTATCCAGTTTTACCAAGCGCGCATAGAACGCCTCAACTTTGTCGGTGATCTGCTTTTTGGAAGCAGACAAATCATTTACTCGGACAACAGTAAAAGAAACTTTTTGCTGGTTGAGAACGCTATAATCAGCCCGGAGTTGAACCAATGGATCACACCAATACCCACAGTTCCGTTTTACGTCATAAACAACGATGAACACCGGAAAGAATTCTTCAAGCCACTGGCGGCAGGTGGTGGACTTTATCGAGACCTTAAGCTGCCCATCCTCAAGTTCGTCGATGTCTTCCGCAGAATCTGTGCTCTTAACTTGGCTACGGAAATATAGATTCGTCCGTTGTCCTTCAACGAAGACATTGCATTCAATATCCTCGCCGTAGTCGCTGTGGATAATATCAGCCGTCCAGCCCCATGTTTTTAATAACAGTGACACGGCAGTTTGCCCGACATCACCTACAACATGTGATTTTGGTCTGGAAGGTTTATCCATGACCGTTAAGTTTTAATTTAATTCTTCGCCCCCGCCAGTTCTTCCTCGAAATCCACGATCTCCTTGATCTGCACCAGAAACCAGCGGTCAATTTTCGTGAGATTGAAAATCTCATCAATGGTGAAGCCGGCGCGCAGGGCGTGCCGGATGAAGAAGATGCGTTCGGCGTTGGGCACGCTCAGTTTGCGGCTGATGACGTCCTTGGGCAGGATGTCGCGGTCGCCATAGACTTCCGTGCCGATGCGCCACGGCTTGCCGTCGCCGCCCAGACCGCTGCGGCCAATCTCCAGCGACCGCAGGCATTTTTGCAGGCTTTCCTTGAACGTCCGGCCAATGGCCATCGCTTCGCCCACGCTTTTCATCTGCGTCGTCAGCGTCGGGTCGGCCTGCGCGAATTTCTCGAACGCAAACCGCGGCACCTTCACCACCACGTAGTCAATCGTCGGCTCGAAGCTGGCCGGGGTTTCGCGTGTGATGTCGTTTTTGAGTTCGTCGAGCAGGTAGCCAACGGCGAGTTTGGCGGCGATTTTTGCGATGGGAAAGCCGGTGGCCTTGGACGCGAGCGCGGAGCTGCGGCTGACGCGCGGGTTCATCTCGATGATGACCATGCGGCCGTTGTCCGGGTTCACGGCGAACTGGATGTTTGAACCGCCGGTCTCCACGCCCACGGCGCGGATCACGGCGAAACTCTGGTCGCGCATGATCTGGAATTCCTTGTCGGTCAGCGTCTGGATGGGCGCGACGGTGATGGAATCGCCGGTGTGAACGCCCATGGGGTCGAAGTTCTCGATGGAGCAGATGATGACGCAGTTGTCGGCCTTGTCGCGCATCACTTCCATCTCGTATTCCTTCCAGCCGAGCAGCGATTCTTCGATGAGAATTTCGCTGACGGGCGAGAGGTCCATGCCGCGCTTGGCGAGTTCTTCGAATTCATCGCGATTGTAGGCGATGCCGCCGCCCGTGCCACCGAGCGTGAACGCCGGCCGGATGATGAGCGGGAAACGGCCGATTTTTTCCGCGACGGCGCGGGCTTCATCCAGGTTGTGCGCCGTGCCGGAAATCGGAACGTCGAGGCCGATGGAAAGCATCAAATCCTTGAAGACCTGGCGGTCTTCGCCCTTCTGGATGGCCTCGGGTTTGGCGCCGATCATTTCAATGCCGTGCTTTTCCAGGACACCGGAGCGGTGCAGGGCCATCGCGGTGTTCAAAGCGGTCTGGCCGCCGAGCGTGGGCAAAAGCACAAGTTTATATGGAACTGCCGGCGGGACGCCGGCAGCACGCTGAACCGGCACGCCCAAGCGTCTCATTTCGTTGAGTTCGCGCACGATGATTTTTTCGACGCACTCGGGCGTGATGGGTTCGATGTAGGTGCGGTCGGCGAACTCCGGGTCGGTCATGATGGTGGCCGGGTTGGAGTTGATGAGGATGACACGGTAACCTTCTTCACGGAGGGCTTTGCAGGCCTGCGTGCCGGAATAATCGAACTCGCACGCCTGGCCGATGATAATCGGTCCGGCGCCGATGATGAGCACTGAATGAATGTCTGTCCGTTTAGGCATAGTTCAAACCGCCACGGATGAAACACGGATTGTGCGGGAAGCGAAAGGAAAAAGCTGCTCGTAGCGGCGTCTCGGCAGAGCGCCGCTGATCGTTCGATGAGTTTGCGGCGCTCTGCCGAGTCGCCGCTACGCCTGAATCAGCGCTGCGCCCCGCCGGTCATGGGCACGAAGCGCACGGGCAGCACGGCGCGTTTCTCCAATTGTTCTCCTTGCTTGCGGAGCAACACCAGGTTCTGGTCCCAACCCGGTCCGATGGGAATGATCATGTGGCCCCCGTCCTTGAGTTGTTCGACGAGCGGTTGCGGCACTTTCTCCGGAGCGCAGGTGACGATGATCGCGTCGAACGGTGCGGCTTCCGGCCAGCCTTTGTAACCATCGCCAGCGCGCACCTGAATATTCGTATAACCGAGACGCTTCAGGTCGGCCCCGGCGCGTTGCGCCAGCGCGTCAACGATTTCGATGGTGTAAACCTCCCCCGCCAGTTCGGCGAGCACCGCGGCCTGGTAACCCGAACCGGTTCCGATTTCCAACACGCGGGCCGCCGGCTTGGGTTCCAGTTGTTCGGTCATGAAGGCAACGATGTAAGGTTGGGAAATGGTCTGGTCAAAACCGATGGGCAACGGGCCGTCGTCGTAAGCCCGGTGCCGAAGTTCCGCCGGGACAAATTCGTGGCGCGGGACCTTGCCCATGGCAGCCAGCACGCGCGCATTGGTGATGCCATATCCCGAACTTGATAATTGTTCTTTCACCATGCGCCGGCGCTCGGCGGCGAAATGGTCCTCGTCACCGGCTGACGTGACGCTTGTTTGTCCGCGTCCTTCCCGGGGCAGGATTGACAGCGCCCTGAGAATCGGCACCGCTATTTTTTTCACGACCTTTAAGATAATCCCATTTGCCGGCGACCGCCACAGTCAAAATGACAGAGTGCCGATTTCACGGTTTCACCTTCAATTTTTCCGCGACGGCCAGTTTGCGCTGGCTGGTGTCGAAGGTTAGGAATTCCCGCGTCCCCAGGTGCAATGCCGTCGCCACGTGTAACACGTCAAACGCCCGGTGTCCATGCGCGCCGGTGTGTCTGGCCGAAAGCCGCTCCGCAAGGCGATGCGCATCCGCCCAGTCCACGGAGGCCACCACCACCGCGCCGACGTCCATGTTGGCCTGAAGTTTGGCGAGCGCGGCTTCCGCGATGGTTTGGGGATAACCTTTTTGTTTGTCCCGGCTGTGAAGCCAGATTTGAAAGCGCACGCTTTGCCGGAATTCATAAAGCAGCAGGCCGGAAACGTGCAACGCTTCCGGCATGGATTTGAAATGCGCCGCCGCCGCCGGGGAATTGTCCTGCTGCACGTAAAGCGCGCACAGAAACGACGTGTCCGGGAAAGCAATCACCCTTCCTCACCTTCCAATTCCGCCGCGCGCATCTCGGCGACTTCCTTGACGGAGAAAACGCGGTCACCCCAGGTTTCCTTCAACTGCGCCATGATGTCCGGTTTGACGAGCTTGCGCAGGTTCTCCGGCGTGGCGGGCACCAGGCGCGCAAAAAGTTTGCCGGCCCTGGTGATTTCCACCGGCTCGCCTTCCGAAATCCACGCGGCGACGCGCGGAAAGCGGTTGCGCAAATCCCTGACGGTTGCTGTTTTCATCGTGAGACTAATTTGTATCACCGTGTCACGGATGTCAAGGGCGGTTAATCCGACAACCGGGGACGCATCGGAGCGGAACGCGCCGGGCCGGAGGCCGGCGCTCCTTTGCAAAAAAGGCAATTTGCGGGCGGCGGCTTGAAAAGTTTTCAGCCTGCACTTCCCGCTGGCCGGCTGTTTTGAAGTCAATTGCCTTTCCAGCCGGCGATCAAACGGGTAAAACGGGCTCCAATGAACGAGAGTCGATGGGAACCGGTCACCGCACGGGGATTAGCCGGCTTTGGCATTGGCCTGGCCGTGTTCTTTGCGCTCGTATTCACCAGCGAATCCGGTTTTGTCTTCATCGTAGATCATGCCAACCTGCTTTTCCATGAGGCGGGACATCCGTTCGTTGGATTGTTCAGCCAGCGTTTGGAGCCGTATGGAGGAACCCTCAGCCAGCTGGTTTTCCCGGTCGCTCTGGCAGTTTCATTCTGGCGCAAGGGGCTGGCACTCTCGTTCGCGGGGTCATTGATCTGGCTTTTTGAAAACTGGCTCAACATTGCGCGTTACATGGCCGATGCCCGCGCGTTGGAATTGCCGTTGCTCGGAGGCGGCGAACACGATTGGAATACAATTTTTTCGCGGTGGAATGTCCTTTCCCACGACACGCAGATTGCCGGCGCGGTGCGAATTTCAGCGTGGACAGGCATGGCGCTCGTGTGTGCCTGGGTATTGTGGCGGACCATTGCGGGACCGGGGCCGCCAGTCTTCCGGAAGCATGGACAGTTGACTCAAACGTCCGTGCCCGCCCGGGGTTTCCGGCGCAAATCAATCAAACAATCCCGTTTGCCCCTTCGATGCCTTGAGTCCAAGTTTCACTGAATCGCTTTCCAAAACCGCCATTTTTAGGTGTTCTTACGCAACCAACCAGCTGGCTGGCGAGGCACAGTCACGAAATAATGCCCATTGCTTGTGATGAGCGAAAATTTCCGGCGCGTGCCGCTCAAAATGTTTTGTTGAATGACTTCCAACGAATTCCCACCAACTGCGGTAATAACGGCCACATGTCCAAATTTTGTGTCCGCGAAAACAATCAAATCATCCGGGCAAGGTTTGTTTGTCGAGCCATTCCAATACTGCACAAGACCACGGCGCGAGTTAAGCGCACCATCAGGAAGATTCTCGTCAAAGAAACTTTTCGCGTGACCCATAACATCAGGCATCCTGTGACCTTTCGCCTGGTAATAAAATCGTTTGATGAATTCCACGCATTGCCATTTCTGGCCGAAATAATAGCCGTCCTGACTGTAATTTTTACCATAGCTGCGGAAGAAAAGCAGCCCATTGTCACAAACAGAAACGCCTCGATAGCTGTCAAGCACTCTCCCTACTTTGCGGTTATTCCAAAAAAACAAAACTGCTAGAGCCACGCTTAAGAAAAGAAATAAGCCGATCAGGAACTTGAATGGAATTCGCTTCACAAGCAGTCCGGCCAGTTTAGAGTAATCCCGGCTGTTTACCCGCAGCCGGTTTCAGGCCGAGTTTTTTGTAACTCAACTCCGTCGCGACGCGGCCCTGCGAGGTGCGGTTGAGGTAGCCTTCCATGATGAGATACGGTTCATAGACTTCTTCAATCGTGTCCGGTTCCTCGCCCACAGCCACAGCCAGCGAATTCACACCCACCGGCCCGCCACCGAATTTCACAATGACGGCTTCGAGGATGCGCTTGTCCATTTCGTCGAGGCCGTTCTGGTCAATTTCCAGCATGGCCAGCGCCTTGTCAGCCACGTCGGCGGTGATGCGGCCGTCGTGCCGGACCTGCGCGTAATCACGCACGCGGCGGAGCAGGTTGTTCGCAATGCGCGGCGTGCCGCGGCTGCGCCGGGCGATTTCATGCGCGCCGGCGGGTTCGATTTCCACCTTCAGCAAACGCGCCGAACGGACGATGATCGTCTCCAAATCCCCGGCCACGTAATAATCGAGCCGCTCGCGCATGGGAAAGCGCGTGAGCAACGGCGCGGTGAGCAATCCGCTGCGCGTGGTCGCGCCGATGAGGGTGAAGCGCGGGAGATTCAGCCGCACACTGCGCGCGTTCGGGCCCTGGTCAATGATGATGTCGAGTTTGAAATCCTCCATCGCCGGGTACAGATATTCCTCGATGGTTTTTTGCAGGCGATGGATTTCGTCAATGAACAGCACATCGCCTTCTTCGAGATTCGTAAGCAGACCGGCGAGGTCGCCGGCTTTCTCGATGGTCGGGCCGCTGGTGCTTTTGAGGTTCGCGCCCATTGCCTTGGCGAGGATGTAAGCGAGCGTGGTTTTGCCGAGGCCGGGCGGGCCGTTGAGCAGAATGTGGTCGAGCGCTTCGCCCCGCTGTTTCGCCGCTTGCACGGCGATTCCGAGGCGCTCCTTGACCTTGAGCTGGCCGGTGAATTCGGAAAAGAGCGACGGACGCAGCGTCAGTTCCAACGCCACGTCAGGTTTGTTCAAAGTGGAAACCGGGCGTTCGTCCATCACCGGGAAGATGCGGAAACGCACCGTGAGCGACAAGGTCAAATGCGCCGGGCTGTGACAATTCCATGGTGTGTTGTTGTTCCTCGAAACCGGGAACCACGCGGATGACTCCCTCTCCTCCGCGAAGTGGAGGAGAGGGTCGGGGAGAGGCGGCGCGTGTTTTTTCACGAACCCCTCTCTCCGGCTCTCTCCCCGCTCGTGCCTCGCGGGGAGAGAGTGAGGCCAGGTTTAAAACGCCGGAAAGGCGTGAAACGCCCGGTTTTTGGCACAATCCAGTTCAATTTTTGGAGAGTTCTTTGCCAAAAATGGTTGGCGGTGAGGGGGAGCTTTGTTAGCCTTCGCCCCGACACCCCTTTATGAAAAAAACTAAAATTTTATTGTGGGCACTTGCAGCATTCTGCTTGTTCGGCCTTGCAACCAACGTGTTTGCCGGTGAGGCGGACATCAAAATTCCTTCTCTGAGCGAAGTCAAATTCGCCGGATTGGGCGGCATCAGCGGCGAAATGCTGATGTATCTCGGCATCTTGCTCTGCGGCGTCGGCGCCCTGTTCGGCCTGGTGCAATACAAGCAGACCAAGGCGTTGCCCGTGCATGACAGCATGGCCAAGGTGTCCCACATGATTTGGGAGACCTGCAAAACCTACCTTTTTACCCAGGGCAAATTCCTCGCCATCCTCTGGCTGCTCATCGCGGCTTGCATGGTTTACTATTTCAAGGTTCTCCAGGGGAACTCAATGGGCAACGTGGTGGTCATCCTGCTCGCTTCGGTGCTCGGCATCCTGGGTTCCTACGGTGTCGCCTGGTTCGGCATCCGCATCAACACCGTGTCCAACTCCCGCACCGCTTTCTCCGCGCTCAAGGGCAACCCGTTCGCCACGCTGGGCATCCCCCTCCGCTCCGGCATGAGCGTCGGCCTGCTCCTGGTCTGCGTCGAATTGTTTTTCATGATCTGCATCCTGATGTTCTTGCCCATGCTCCCGGGCGGTCGTGAACTCGTCGGTCCCTGTTTCATCGGCTTCGCCATCGGTGAATCGCTTGGCGCCAGCGTGCTCCGCATCTGCGGCGGCATCTTCACCAAGATCGCCGACATCGGCTCCGACCTGATGAAAATCGTTTTCAAGCTGCCCGAAGACGACCCGAAGAACCCCGGCGTGATCGCGGATTGCACCGGCGACAACGCCGGCGACTCGGTCGGCCCGACGGCGGACGGTTTTGAAACCTACGGTGTGACCGGCGTGGCGTTGATCGCGTTTCTCGCCCTGGCTCTGGCGGCCAGCCCGAAAATATGCGCCACGTTGATCGTCTGGCTGTTCACCATGCGCGCGCTAATGATTGTGACTTCGCTGGTGTCCTACTTCATAAACGAAGTCATCAGCAAGGCCATGTTCAGCGGCAAGAAAGACTTCGACTTTGAAGCTCCGCTGACCCACCTCGTGTGGCTCACTTCGGCGGTGTCCATCATCATCACCTTCATTGCCAGCAAACTGCTTCTGGGCGACTTTACTGATGCCACCGGCACCGCCCAGCCCGCTTTGTGGTGGGTGTTGTCGATCATCATCAGTTGCGGCACGGTGGCGGGCGCGCTAATTCCTGAATTCACCAAGATATTCGTCAGCACCAACTCCCGGCACGTCAAGGAAGTGACCAATTGCTCCAAGCATGGCGGCGCGTCGCTGAACATCCTCTCCGGCTTTGTGGCTGGCAACTTCTCCGCGTTCTGGATGGGGTTGTGCATTATGGTGTTGATGGCCACCTCGTATTTCTTTTCCCAGAACCCGGCGCTGCTCTCGCTCATGCCCAGTGAGTTCCTCTTCGCCGCGCCGATCTTCGCGTTCGGCCTCGTGGCCTTCGGCTTCCTCGGCATGGGGCCGGTGACGATTGCCGTGGACAGCTACGGCCCGGTCACCGACAACGCCCAATCAGTCTATGAACTGAGCCAGATTGAAGGCCGCAAGGGCATCAAGGAAGAGATCAAACGCGACTTCGGTTTCGACGCGGACTTTGAAAACGCCAAGTATCAACTGGAAAAGGGCGACGGTGCGGGCAACACCTTCAAGGCCACGGCCAAGCCGGTGCTCATCGGCACCGCCGTCGTCGGCGCGACCACGATGGTGTTCGGCATCATCATGCTGCTGCAACGCATGTATGAGGGCCAGCTGGCTTCCGGGATTGCCGGTCCGTTCAAGCCGGTCGTTGACGCCTTGAGCATCGTGCAGCCGGAAATCATCCTCGGCCTCATCATGGGCGGCGCGGTGATTTACTGGTTCACCGGCGCCTCCTGCCAGGCCGTCGTCACCGGCGCGTATCGCGCGGTGGTCTATATCAAGGAGCACATAAAACTCGACTCCACCACCGCGTCGGAGAAGGACAGCAAGGAAGTCGTCCGCATCTGCACCGTTTATGCGCAGAAAGGCATGTGGAACATCTTTATTGTGGTGTTCTGCTTCGCGCTCGCGTTGCCGTTTTTCAACCCGTATTTCTTTATCGGCTACCTGATCGGCATCGCGTTCTTCGGCCTGTTCCAGGCGATCTTCATGGCCAACGCCGGCGGCGCGTGGGACAACGCCAAGAAAATCGTCGAAGTGGATCTCCGCGAGAAGGGCACCGAATTGCACGCCGCCACCGTCGTGGGCGACACCGTGGGCGATCCGTTCAAGGACACCTCGTCCGTGGCGATGAATCCGGTGATCAAATTCACCACGCTGTTCGGCCTGCTCGCCGTGGAAATTGCGGTGACGATGAAAGACCAAACCGTGAAGACCGGCATCGGGGTGTTCTTCTTTGTGGTGGCGCTGGTGTTCGTCTATCGCTCGTTCTACGCGATGCGGATTCCGGAAGAAAAATCGGTTGGCAAGTAATGCTGAGTTTTCCCCACCGCCCTCCGGCCCGCGCCGGAGGGCGGTTTTGTTTTTGGGCGACAGACAACTTCGTCTTGAGTGCGTGAATGTTTCATGTATCGTATAGCCATGACCGCGTTGCTGGAAAAAGCGATTCAAAAAGCCTCTGCCTTGCCCGAAAAGGAACAGGAGGCCATTGGCGCTTTGATTCTCGAAGAGATTTCGGACATCAACGCTTACGACGCTTTGCATGACCGCGCCCATTCGGAAATCGCCGCCGGTCAATTCTCGACTTTGGCAACTTATCGCGCCAGCCGGGGGCGCAAGAAAAAGAACTAAAAACTGTTGACGGATTTCCTGGAAAATGCGTGGCGGAGGCCATGGCATTTTCAAATCAGATGAAATTACAAGTCATCCTGCCCAAATCGGTCCATAAGGAACTGGATCGGCTGCCGGATGAAATTACAAACCGGATTCTCGCGCGATTATCCGCGCTGGAAACCAATCCGCGCCCGGCGGACGTGAAAAAACTTAAAGGCCGCGACGCTTGGAGAATTCGGGTGAGCGATTACCGCGTGATTTACGAAATCCACGACCGCACCTTGCAAATCATTGTCATCACCGTCGGGCACCGTCGGGAAGTTTATCGCTGACAGTTACAGCAAAACGTGGGACGGGTCGACGGTGCCAAGTGAGCAGGTCGGAGTATCTCCAACTCTTTTTATGGAGTAAGTGCCGCCCTGTGGACACGGCGGAATTTTTCCCTGACTATTGAGTTTGATGTAGGGCGTCAGGTCATCGGGGAAATTGATTTTGTCCCCCGTTTTCAAATTCATTTCCAACGCGAACTGATTGGCTGCGGCATCAATTTGGCGCAGGTTGTTGATGCAAGCGTTTGCAGCGCTTGTGCTTCTTGCTTTGATGAAATTGGGGAGGCCAACCGCCGCAAGAATGCCGATGCCGGAAAAGTACAGAAGGAGCCGAATTCTGGCACTGCGCGATATTGGCAAGTTCCTCCGAGCAATCAAAAGCCCGCCGGCATAGATCAGACCCGTGGCCAGAATGGCCGAAAAAGAGGCGATGCTTAAAGCCCGTAAGGGTTCAAATCGGTACAGATCCAGCAAAGCCAGTACCCCAAGAATGGCCGACAAAGGAGCCACCAGAAGGCACCCGATTCCAAGGATAAGCTTGAGAGTTCGCATTTATAAATTCAACACCGTCCCTCCAATTCCGTTGCGGAATGCACGCTGGAGTTCACGCTTTAGCGTGTCCGGAACAATCTAAAGATTGAACTCCAACTCTACCTTCTCCGTCCGCCGGGGGCGAAGTGGTAGCCGCCGTGGACGCGCCCGCCACGCACTTTGCCGGGAAAACCGCCCTGGGGCTGCCCGGCTTTGGCTTCCTCAAACAGCATGGTGTATTTGTAATTGAAACCTTCCAGTTTCACGCGCGGGATTTTCTGGCTGATGAAACGTTCGATGGCGAAGACGTGGCTGCCATCTTCGGCGGTCATGATGGTGAAGGCGTCGCCGGTATGCTCCGCGCGGCCCGTGCGCCCGATGCGATGGATATAATCCTCCGGATGCTGCGGCACGTCGTAGTTGATGACGTGGCTCACGTCCGCGATGTCCAGCCCGCGCGCGGCGATGTCCGTCGCCACGAGCACTTCAAAGCGTCCGTCGCGGAACCCCTTGAGCGCCTGCTCGCGTTCCTTCTGCGTGCGGTTCGAGTGCAGCACGGCCACGGCGTGATTGTTGCGCTTGAGCAATCCCACGACGCGGTCGGCCCCGTGCTTCGTCCGGCAAAAGATCAGCACCGAGTTGTAATTCACGCGTTTCAGCAGTTCGAGCAGCAGGTCGGATTTCTGTGAATCGGAAACGGGATAAATGACGTGCTTCACCGTTTCAGCCGGTGTCCGGCGCGCGCCGATTTCAATCGTCTCCGGTTTGTTCATCGCCCATTGGATGAGCGTTTCAATTTGCGGCGGAATCGTCGCGGAAAACAGCGAGGTGTGGCGCTGGCGCGGGCAACGTTCGACGATGCGGCGCACGTCGGGCAGGAATCCCATGTCCAGCATCCGGTCGGCCTCGTCGAGCACGAGGAACTGGACCTTGTCCAGACGCACCGTGCCGCGTTCGAGATGGTCGAGCAAACGTCCCGGCGTGGCGGCGAGGACGTCGATGCCCGCGCGCAAGTCATCCAACTGCCGTCCGTAACCAACGCCGCCATAAACGACGGAGACCTTCAAATTGGTGAAGCGCGCAAAATCGCGGATGGCTGTTTCAACCTGCGCGGCGAGTTCGCGCGTCGGTTCGAGAATGAGCGCGCGCGGACCGGGCGCGTGCCGGTCCAGCTTCGTGAGAATGGGCAGCGCAAACGCGGCGGTTTTGCCGGTGCCGGTCTGCGCGCTGCCGATGATGTCGCGGCCGGCGAGCACGAGCGGAATGCCGCGAAGCTGAATCGGTGTGGGAGTGATGTAACCCGCCGCGCGCACGCCTTCAAGAGTCGCCGGAGAGAGACCTAACTTTAAAAAAGCCATGGGTGCAGGTTAGCAGCGCACAGGATTAAGGAAAGCAAGGATTTATCCTGTTAATCATAGCCGTCCCGCATGGCGGGATCAGTCCGCGCTAATCAAAAGGAAGTTTGCGCCGACTGACGTCGGCGGCTACGAAGTCGACGGGGTATCCTCCGCCGACGGCTTATCCGCGGGGGCATCGGCAACCGGTTCATTTACAAGTGCATCGGCAGCAGGTTCGCCCGGTGCCGGAGTTTCAGCCGTTGCTTCCGCGGCCGGTTCCGGCTCAACTGCCGGCTCCGGTTCCGACGCGGGAATTTCCGCCTCGGTCAAAATCAGGGTCTCTCCCTCCGGTTCAACCGTGATTGGAGCGGCCTCGCCTTCTGTAGCCGGCTTCGCCTCCGTCGGTTTTGCTTCCGGTTTGGGCGGCCGGGGCAGGGGCTTTTTGGCCGTGTCCATCCGGCCGTCGGCAAATTCAATCACGTGACCCTGATGCACGAGCCAGTGCAAATCGCCGATGACGGCAGTCTGCTCCGGCGTCGGCTCGGCGTTTGTTGTCCCGTCCCGCACAATGCGGGACGGTTCCGCACCGCTGGCAGCCGGCGGCTCCTCCGGTTTAATTTCAATGACCGTTGGCTTCTTGGGTGACGGCGCGAGGGCTTCGATCAATTGCCGCCGCGTGCACTTCGGGTGTGCGTTGATGTGGCCGACGATGCGTTTGATGCTTTCCGAAACCGGCGTGGTTTCAAGGTCGAGAAATTGCGGGCGGGCGACGGAAACATGTGTGAAGGTCTTGTTGACCTTGAAGAAATGCAGACCGTGCGTGGCGAATTGCCGGCTGAGACCCGTGGCCAGTTGCAATGGAAAATATTTCTGTCGTTCCCAATCGTTGCGCACCAGCCGTTGCAATTCGCGGCTGCGCAGGTTGCGGCTCAACACGCCGCCGACCGTGTGCGATTCCACCGGCTTGATGATGGTGTCCTTGTGGACGGTCCGGAAATGCTTCTCCACTTCTTCGAGGCTTGCGAGCTTGAGCGGTTCCGGCACGTTCAGGCAGACGTATTCGGTCTTGAAACTTTGTTCCTCGACCCATTTTTTGACGACTTCCTCGTCCCGCACAATTTTGACGCGCGATTTGAAGACATCGAACGGCATTTTTGAAAACCGCTCGGCGTGCAGCTTGCGGAGCTGGTTCTGGTAATCGTGATAATTCGGCGGGCCGAGGATGATGCCGCTCATGCCGCATTGCGCGACGAAAGTGTATTTGCCCTTCGGCGGTTCGGTGGCCGTGCGCTCAGCCGAATAAAACGTGGCGAAATGAATTTTCAGCACGTGCGCGATGGCTTCGTCCTCGCTCAACCACGGCGTGTCGTCCAGCGCGCAGGCGAACAGCGGCTGTTTGACCGTGCCATCGGCGTTTTTCTTCACCCCGAGCTGGACGGCGTAGCGTTCCGGCTTCACCAGGACGATTTGCGCGATTTGGAACAGCGGATACGCGCGGCCGGTCACCTTGATCTGGCGCGCGAGCGATTCGACGCCATTTTCGTCCGGCAAAAAAGTGACGGTGATTTCTGGCAACGGCGCGGGCGGCGCGGGATCCCGCATTGCGGGACGGCGTTCACCCCGGTCATCGCGTTGGGAAAAACCCTGCTTGCGGTCGCCGAACTTGGGCCCGGAACGCGGCGGACGGGGGCCGCGGCGCTCGCCGAACGGCTCGGGACGCGGACCGCCCCGGCGGCCTTCGCGTTGGCGGTCATCGCGTCCGGCGGGTTCGCCCGCGAATTTCGCGTAGCGATTGGCCGACGGCGCTTCCTGCGCCCAAGCGGGCAGGAAAAGCTTTTCCAGATCAATATCCACTTCGGAAATAGTGCTCATTTTGAGCGCGGGCGCGGGATCAAGCCGCTGCGCGTTTGGCAAGAATAGCATCCACGATTTTTTTGGCCAGCGCGGGTTTTTCGGCCATTGCCTTTTGCGCGGCCTCCTTGCCCTGGCCGATCAACTCGCCCTCGAATTGCAGCCAGGCGCCCTTTTTGTCCACGACACCGGCTTCGATGCCCACGTCGAGGATGCAGCCTTCCTTGTTGATGCCGTGATTGTAAATGATGTCGAACTCGGCCTCGGCAAACGGCGGGGCGACCTTGTTTTTGACGACTTTGACGCGGACATGATTGCCGATGGCGTTGCCCGCGTCATCCTTGAGCGTTTCCTTGCGGCGGATGTCGAGGCGCACACTGGCGTAAAATTTCAGCGCCTTGCCGCCGGGCGTCGTTTCGGGATTGCCGAACATCACGCCTACTTTTTCGCGCAATTGATTGGTGAAAATGCACGTCGTCTTGGACTTGGCGAGGACGGCGGTGAGCTTGCGCAACGCCTGGCTCATGAGCCGCGCCTGCATGCCCATCGTGGCCATGCCCATCTCGCCTTCGAGCTCGGCCTTCGGCACCAGCGCGGCGACGGAATCAATCACGATGACATCCAGCGCATTCGAGCGGGCGAGCGTTTCACAAATGGTCAACGCTTCTTCGCCGCTGTCCGGCTGCGACACGAGCAAATCGTCGAGGTTCACGCCGAGTTTTTTCGCGTAGCCCGGATCGAACGCGTGCTCGGCGTCAATGAATGCCGCCAATCCGCCGGCTTTTTGCGCGTAGGAGATAACGTGCAGCATCAGCGTGGTTTTGCCGGACGATTCCGGCCCGAAAATTTCCACGACGCGGCCGCGCGGAATCCCGCCGACGCCGAGCGCCAGGTCCAGCGCGAGCGCGCCGGTCGGAATCACGTCAATTTTGACCAGCGCCCGGGCATCGCCGAGGCGCATGATGCTGCCTTCGCCGTAACTCTTGGTGATGGTGGAAATGGCGGCGTCGAGTTCGCGCTGGTGCGGCGCGGCGGCTTTGGTTTCAGCGGCGGGCTTTTCGGCAATTTTCGGCGGCATAACTTTTCCGGACTTTCGTTGTTGGTTTTACGGAATGCGACAGTAGTGAATCACCTGAAAATAGTCAAACGCCAGATAGCTTGATTTTAATCTGCATCTGCACCAGCGTTGTTTTTGCCGGGCAGAAAGGTCGCCATTCATCCCGGACCCAGTTCGCCGTGGAAGGCGCTGTAAACCATTTGCACCGCCACCGCCGACAGGATCATTCCCATCACCCGGCTCAGGATGCTGGCACCTGAATGCCCGATCAGCTTGATGAGCCGGTCGCCGAGCAGCATCAGGATCAACGTGGCGGCCAGCACCAACGCCATCATGGAGCAGGTGAGGGTTTGTTGCAGCAGGCTATGCGTGTTGTTGCCCGTGAGCACCACCACCGACAGCAACGCTCCGGGCGTGGCGATGGCCGGCATGGCCAGTGGAAAAACCGCCACGTCATGCCCTTTATCCGGCACCCCATCATTCCCGGAAGACTTCTCAAAAATCATCGTCAGCGAAAACAGGAACAGCACAATCCCGCCGGCGATCTGGAACGAAAGCAATTCAATCCGCATCACGTTCAGCAACAGCTGGCCGAAATAAAGAAACCCGGCCAGCAGCGTGAAGGCGATGATGGTGGCGCGGATCGCCGCCCGCCGCCGTTCCGCCGGCGGCAGATGTTTCGTCACCGACAAATAGAGCGGCACGGTGCCCAGCGGGTCCACCGTCACCCAAAAGGTCACGAAATCGAAGAGCAATTCGTTCCAGTTCACCACGACATTTTTGTTGACCGGCCGGTGATTCGCAATCAATTCCGCTCCGGTTTCGCACCGTCAGCGCGGCGCTTGAAAATTGCCAGCCACGATTCCGCCGAGGTTTGCACGTTCGTTTCCGGCTGATCAAACCATTGGTATTGCGTCTGGCCGTCGGGTGCAATTTCCACCAAGCCGGCCAATTGCAGGTGCTCTCGTTGATACTTTCCGAACCAATCAAAGATCAACGGATTGGAATCCGAATACTGCAACCAGGAATCTTTGACATGAACAAACACCACATAATCAGGATTGGCCTTCTCAATTTCCCGGATCATCTCTTTTTGCATCTCAACGGCATGGGGCTGTGGCTCCATGAGCGGGTAGGTGCAAATATACCCGGTGGCTGAACGACGACGGCTGTAAAAGTATATCTGCGGTTCGGATCCCAGCACCACAATCCGCGCCCCCCGGGCGCTGTGGGACGCCAGATAACGGCCAATTTCCACCGACTCGGGAAATGGATTTGTGCCATAAACCGCGCGGCTCGCCTGCGCAGGACCGAGTAAAAAGAAAATGTCACTCCATTGAATCAGCAAACTGGCGGCGGCCGCGGCAAAAACCAGGGAAGGCAGTGTCGCCATGGGCAGGGAAAAGGTGCGCCGGGCCAGGAAACCGGAAGCCCCGTGGAATGCCGCCGCCACCAGCAAGCCCGCGGCGGGAAGCAATTGGATAAAGTAATGTCCCCGCCATCCGGGCCAGACCGCAACACACGAAAAAACCACAAAGCCGGCAATGAAAGCCCGCCAGCGTTGCAGGGACGGTTCACAAAAGAGCAGGATGAGGCCCAGTACCGCCAAGCTCCACAATCCCGGGGCGGCTTTGAACAGCGGGACGACAACACTGACCAGTGTTTTTATTCCCTGGGCGAACGTGATGACTGAGGCATGCTCGCGAGCGTATTCAAATGTCCACAGCCAAAATTGATGAAAGTCGCCGGCGAGGGCGATTATGAAACACGTCAGAATGAACGGGAGCAGCCCGCCCAGTGCCAGCCAGGCCAGACGCGCCACCAGTCGCCGCCACTGTCTTTGATCGGACGGAAATTCGCACCATAAAATCCAACCGGCCGCAAAAAGTCCGAAGGCCGCGCCTGTTTGTTTCATCAAGACCGCCAGTCCAACGAGCAGTCCGGCAAAAAAAATCCGCGCCGCCGAAGTGCGGTCATCCAGATTTTGCAGCAGGACGACGCCGGCAAGCACCGGCAACATGACAAAGTGGGTTGCGTGAGCGGCCAGCCCCACCGTTTCCGGCACGATGGAGAGCAGGGCATACGTGCCGGCGGCAACCACGCCGGCGGCATCCCCGTAGATGCGCCGCGCCAGCACAAAGACCAACATTGCGCTGGCCAGGTTGACCAAAATCACCCCGGCATGAAGGGCGGCCGCCGTCTGCCCGAACACCGCCATGATGAGCGCATACGCCACGCACGTGCCGGGCAATTTCAGCGTGACGTTGTAAGCCGCTTTATACGGAGAGACATCCTGGAGCAGCAATTGACCCGCGTAGGCGTATTCCCCCTCGTCCCGCTCCAGGGGCATGTCCAAAAGGCGGATCCGGACCGCCGTCACCACCGTCAGGATGAGGAGAAGCGATAAAATCACCCGGAGGTTCCCGGCCGGCAGACGACTTCCAAAGAATTGTTCAGAACGCTTAAACATCTATGACCGCGCCACCGGACGTCGGGCGGCAACCATCCATTATGCTTTGCGCTCTTTGACCGCCAGCAAAATATCCACGACGACCTTGCCCCCGGCTTCGCGCACGGCGTTGTCGATGCCGTGCCGATGGACGCGGTGCCGGTCACTGTGATCGGTGGTCATTGGTGTCGGCCTTTAACTTGTAAAGGATGAACGGCACGCGGGCCGGGACACTGTGGTATTGATAAATGTCCGGTTCGGGAACACTCCCGGCCTGGACCGAATCATGCACCGGGATGGTGATCATCTCATAATGGGGCCTCAGGAATTCCGGCAGCGCCACCGGCTCCTGCGCCACGACACCCGAGGCGCTGTTCGGCAGAATCCAATCCGGCAACTGCCCCTCCGGCGGTCCCATGATGTGCCCGTTAATGATGACCAGTTGCGTGTAAAACATCAGCGGGAAATCGGGGTCGAAGGTCAGGACCCTTTCACCCGGATGCGCCTGTATTTTGAAGAAGTCGAGCACATCGGCAAACCGGTCGGTGTAAGGCGCCACCAAGCCTTCCACGTATTCCACCAGGGGAAACCGCAGCGTGTGCGCATCCCGAAATGGATAAGCTGTGACCACTGAGAATGCATTGCTCAAGGCCGGGACGGCAATCAACAGGGCCGCCAGCGCGCGCCATTTGATGTAGCGAAAAATCCAGGCGGCGGCCAGCAGACACACGACCGGCAAAAGGGGCAGCAGATAACGCAGATAAAAACCCGGCGCGAGCAGGATGGTGATGAAGTATGACCCCAGCAGGAACAACAAAAATTGTTCCCATCCCTGTGGAATTTCCGGCCCGATTGTTTGCCGGTCCCGGCAGGCGGGGATGAAACCAAGGAGCGGCAGCAGCAGGAAGCACAGTGGAAGAAAATGAAAATGAAATTCCAACAGATAACCCCATGCCTTCCCCAAATGCAGTTCCTCGCCGACGGACTGGCTTTGTCCCCACGGATGCGCATAGACCAGCCAGGGCAGGGCTGCGACAATCAAAATGACCAGGACCGCGACCACGCGCAGCACGGCGGGTTTTCCCTGCCGGCGGAGCATCCACGCCAGAACAAACAACACCGGCAGGTTCGCCACCATGATGATGTAATTGCTGTAAAATTGCAGGATCAAGGCGAATGCCGTCACCCAGAGGCCCCGCCGGTTTTGGACGAACAGTTGATGGATGCCATAAACCAGGAGGATTTCCCCGAAAACCGAAATCGTGTAGTAACGGCATTGCCGCGCATGCAGCAGAAAAACCTCCGAGGTCCCCAGCAACACCACGCTGGCCAGTGCCACCCAATGGCTGCGGTAGATTTTGTAAGCGACCAGGGCCAGCGCCAGCAGGCTGCCCCAGCCGATTAGGGCAAACGGCGCCCGTGCCGCCCAGGTCGTCGGCCCAAATAGCACGAATGAACCCGCCGCAAAATATTCCTGCAACCACGGCGACCAGATCCACACATGGTCCCGGTTCTCATCCCTTCGGCCGTGAAGGAGAATGTAATTGGTCCCATCAAAAGTTCTCGGCACGCCAAATTGCATGACGTTTTTGGCCAGCACCGCCGTCTCCCCTTCGTCGCCCCACAACAGATGGCCGTCCAAATGATAAAAAAGGAGAAAGAAGGCGAACACCAGAAACAACCCGTAACCCCCGCCAATGAAAAACTTCCCGGCTGTTTTGGAATTGCCCATGGGTCAGCTGCCGGTCCCTTTCAGGCCCGCCGTTCCTTGATCGCCGACAAAATATCCGCCACCACCTCGGCCTTTGGTTTCGCCCCGAGGTTGCCTTTGCCGTGCAAACGAACCGAGACGTTCCCGGCGTCCATGTCGCGGCCGCCGATGACCAGCATGGTGTGGACTTTCGCCTTCTCGGCTTCGGCAATCTTCGCCTTGATCGGGTCGGTGCCGAAGTCGGCCTCGCAACGCACAAAGTTCGCGCGGAGTTCGTTCACGATGGCCTTGGCGTAGTTCAACAGCGGTTCTTCCTCGCCAAGGGTGAGGACGCGGACCTGCTCCGGCGCGAGCCAGAGCGGAAAGTTGCCGGCGTAATGCTCGATGAGAAAACCGATGAACCGTTCGTGCGTGCCGAGCGGCGCGCGATGAATGCACAACGGCGTCTTGTCCGTGTTGTCCTTGTCGCGATAGACTAGGCCGAAGCGTTTGGGCACGGCGAAATCCACCTGGTTGGTGGCCAGCGTGAATTCGCGGCCGATGACGCTCCAGACCTGCACGTCAATCTTCGGGCCGTAGAACGCCGCCTCGTTCGGCACTTCAACGTAGGGAATCTTCGAATCAATCAACACCTGCCGGACCATGTCCTCGGTCTGCTTCCAGAGCGCCGGTTCGTTGACGTATTTCTTGCCGAGGCCCTCCAGCGCGGAGGTGCTGAAGCGCATGACATATTTTTCGAAGCCGAAAATCTTGAAATATTTCAGGTACAAATCGTTCACCGCATTGAATTCCTGCGCGAACTGCTCCGGCGTGCAATAAATGTGCGCGTCGTTCATGTTGAGCGACCGCACGCGCATGAGGCCGAACAACTCGCCGGACTGCTCGTAACGGTAGTTGGTACCGTATTCGGCCAGTCGCAACGGGAGATCGCGGTAACTGCGCGGCTCCGCCGCAAAAATGCGGTGATGATGCGGGCAGTTCATGGCTTTGAGGTAGTAGCGATAGGGTGCAAGTAATTCATCTCTTTTCCTTTTTGCCTCCGTGCGCCTGGCCTCTAATTTCTTTGCTATGTCTTCAAGACTTTTCTCATTTTTAAAACCCGCGCCAAGCGCATCACCAAATGCCTTCAGCGCTGTTTTCGCTGCTTCCACCCTGCCGGTGTTCTCATCGTCAATCTTGCCAACCGTTTCCGCCGCAATTAATGCAGCTTGACCAATTCGCCTCGCCATATCTGCTTGTCCCGCTAATACCTGTAGCTCGTTTTCTAACTTTGTGATCTCTCCCATCTCACTTGTGTCATCTTTGACTTCCATCGGTGGAAACATCGAATCCTTGTAGAGAATCGGCAGATGGCCGCTGGTAAGATACATTTTCTCCTTGGCGATGTGCGGCGTCTTCACGCGTACGTAACCGGCCTGAAATTCGGTTTCCTTCGCCAGCTTTTCCAGTTCCTCACAGATCGCCGCGCCTTTGGGCAGCCACATCGGCAGGCCAGGGCCGACATATTCCGTGTCAATGACGAACAGGCCCATCTCCTGGCCGATCTTGCGGTGATCGCGGCGCTTGGCCTCTTCGATCATCGTGAAGTAAGCCTCCATCTCGGTTTTGTTCTTGAACGCGGTGCCGTAGATGCGCTGGAGTTGCGGGTTGCGCTCGTCGCCCTTGTAGTAGGCGCTGGCCACGGTGGTGAGCCGGAACGCGCCCACGTTGCCGGTGCGCATCACATGCGGCCCGGCGCAAAGGTCAATGAAATCGCCGTTCTTGAAATACGAAATCGCCTCGCCTTCGGGAATCTGGTTGAGCAAATCGGCCTTGAACTTCGACGGGGCAGGGCGCTCGGCCAGTCCACCGAGCCGGCCGCTTTGGGCGTCCTTCATCGCCTGTTCGCGTGTGACGACGAGTTTCTCGAAGACGTTGTTGGCCTTGATCTCCTTTTTCATCTCGGTCTCGATGGTCGGGAAATCCTCGGGTGAGATGCGGTGTGAAAGTTCGACGTCGTAGTAAAAGCCGTTCTCGACCGGCGGGCCGTAGGCGAATTGGGCGTCGGGCCAGAGGCGGAGGATGGCGGTGGCCATCACATGCGCGCACGAGTGCCGGATGCGCTCCAGCTCGGACATTTTTGCGCGGTCGTCGAGGGTCTTGCGTTCGGCCGGCGGCGGCTGATTTTCGGCTGACATGGGAATTAGATTAACCACAAAGGCGCAAAGAGACGAGGGGGAAAACAAGCTACAGTTTTGGAAATTGGGAACATTGAACATTGAACATTCAACATCGAACATCCAATGAAATTGTTACCGGGCGGCTTGCTTCGGCATTGAGGGTTGGGCGTTAAATGTTGAATGTTTTTGCTCCGTGACTTTACCGCGCCGTTTTCCAAATCGTCACCAGGCTGCCGAGGCCGCAGAGCAGCAGCGCGCTGACGGCAATGGCGCCGCTGTTGGCGTATTGCGGCAGGAATTGCAGCGACGCCGCGCCCACCGCCGGGCCGATGCAGTTGCCCACGCCAATGGCGGCTTCGTGGATGCCGCCGTGTTCGCCTTTGGCCTCGCTCGCATCCATCGAGTAAAAGAGCGATGAGTAATAAATCAGGCCAATGGCGGCGCCGAAGAAGATTTGCGCCAGCAACAGCACGGCGAGATTTGGAACGATGAGAATCGCTGCGAATGAAACGATGAGCGTCGCAAACGCCATCACGAGCCAGCGAAAACGGTAATGCCATTCCGTCCAAGCCCACAGCGCGATGAACGTGCCGAGCCGCACAAAGCCCCACAGCGAACACACAAATCCCGCGAACATGGGCGAGAGGTGAAAGCGCGACGCCACGGTGGGCAGCAAAGGGATGAAGGTGTTGATGGCGAGGTAGGCAAACGGGTTCGCCAGCCACGCCATGCGCAGAAACGCCCTGGTTTTCACGGGCGAAGGGCGGTGCGGGTCGGGAACCGGCGCGGGCGCGGGTTCCTGGCCGGCGGCGCGGGCGAGGTCGGCGGAGTGTTTTTCCAGCCAGAGCGTCAGGGCGAGTTCCACGATTAAAATGGCGAGCGGCAGGAAGAAAATGGTTTTGAACCCGAATTTTTCCACCAGCATGCCGCCGCCAAAAAGCGCCAGCGCGTTCGTTCCGGCCCAAACGACGTTGTAAGTGCCGACCGCGCGCGGCAGGCCTGTCGCGTCTTCACCCTCGCTCACGAGCGCTTCGATCGTCGGCCACAGGAAACACATTCCGAAGGTGAGCAAGGCGGTGGCCAGCACCAGGCCGGCCGCGGAATTGAGTTGCGAGCCGGCGGCCAGCGCAACAATCATCACGCCGAAACCGAGTTTGAGCGCATTGAAATAGCCGCGTCGTTGCCCGAACCGCCCGGCCTGCCAGGAGGCAAAAACATAAATGAGGCCAATGAACGCGGCGAAGGCGAGATTGTCCTTGCCGCTGAAACCAAACTCCTTCCGCATGAAAAAGTAGAGGTAATAAAAATAAAACGACACGGCGAAGGAACCCATGCCTTCGAGCGTGAAACAGGCGAATTTGAATCCGCGTCCCTTTTTCGTGATCATGGCCGGCTGGAAATCTCGCTGATGGCGGCACGGCAATACCATTTCACCGCGTCCGACATCGGCGGTTCCAGCTTGTCCAAATCTTCGACGGAACACCAGCGAATGTCGTGATGCTCATCGGCGGCGAGTGCAAGTTTTCCATTCTTGGGCCGCGCCCAATAAATCATGCCAATGTGCTCATGGGTTTCGTTGATGCGGTGGATGTCCAAAAAGCGCGGCGCGATGAGCGCGCGGGTGCCGGGACCGGTCGTGGGCGGACGTTCGCCGATCAATTCCACGTCGAGACCGCTTTCTTCCTTCGCCTCGCGCAACGCGGCCTGCTCCGGGTCTTCGTCCAGTTCGATGTGCCCGCCCAGCGGCAGCCATTTGTCCAGCTTGCGATGGTGGATGAGTAAAATTTTGCGGTCGTGAACGACGAAGATCGCGACAGTAAAATCAATTTTCTCGTGAATGTGGGCCATGTTTTCGTAGCGGCGTCTCGGCAGAGCGCCGCAAATCATAAAAGAAAGTGCGGCGCTCTGCCGAGACGCCGCTATGCAGCTCAATAATCATACAATCCGCTGTCCTTCGTGTAACCGCCATTGCCCGCACCGCTTCCTCCACCGCCCATGAAATCGCCCAGCACGTCGCCGAGATCGGCCTCGATTTTTTCCGGGTCTTCGCCGGCTTCGAGACGTTTGATGGCCGTGTCGAGTTCCTTCGGCACTAAACCCGGAGGCATGAGGCCTTTCATTTTTTTCATCATGTGCGCCATATGCCGCGGGTTGTTTTCGTCCAGATATTCCATGTCGCGTTCCATTTCCATCATGGCACGCTCGACGCGCGGGTCCTCGAAATCGGGCAGGGGCGCTTCGCCACTGGCCATTTCATCTTTTGCCGCCGGTTCCGGCAATCCGCGCGTCAGGGCGAACCGGCTGATTTGCCTGGACATTTTTTTGCTGCCGCATTTGGGGCAGACGGGGAGGCGGCTGGGATTCACGCGCTTCGACAGGAAGCTGAAAATCCGGCGGCATTTCGGACAGGCGAACTCGTAAATGGGCATGGCATTTTTTACCGCGGATTACGCGGATGGCGGGGGTAAATTGGGAGCTTGAACAGCGAGCGTCAAGTGGCGTGTAAAAAAACTTAAGCCCTAACGACTAATTCCTAAAGAAATCCCAAGCCCCAAGCCAGAAACTCAAAACAGCAACGACACCCCTTCGGATTTCGGAATTCTTTGGGAATTATGGTTTAGGCATTAGGAATTTCCCTATTTCATCCGGTCGAAATTCTTCTGGAGAATCTGCCAGTCTTTCAGGCCTTTGACTTTTTCCCTCATGCCGCGATTGATCTCGGCTTCCTTCGCGTTTTTGGTCGGCTTGTTGATTTTGTAAAAAATTCCGAAGTAACCGGGGAAATCCGTGCCGGCGAGCTGGTAGGCGGCCTGTTCGTCGGTCGCGTCGTGATCCTTCGGAACTTCCTTGAACATGCCGCCTTTGCGGGGATTTGCAGCATCAAACGCGCCTTCGTAAAATTCCACGCATTCACTGAGACATTCAACGAAGCCGAAACCGTCGTGGTCCATCGCGGCCTCCATCATCGCCAGCACGTGATTTGGGTTCGTGGACGTGGTGCGCGCAACGAACGTGGCACCGGCGGCGATGGCCTGTTTCATCGGGTTGATGGGATAATCCACCGCGCCCCATTGGTCGGTCTTGCTTTTGAAGCCGAGCGGCGAGGTTGGCGACGTCTGCTTTTTCGTCAGGGCATAAACCCAGTTGTCCATGACGACATAGGTGAGCTTCACGTTTTTACGCGCGGTGTGAGTGAAATGATTGCCGCCAATCGAAAACGCGTCGCCGTCGCCGCCGAAAACAAACACGTGCAAATCCGGCCGGGAAAGTGAAATGCCGCTGGCAAACGGCAGCGCGCGTCCGTGAATGTAGTGCGCGCCGTGCGCCTGCACGAAATACGGGAACCGGCTCGAACAACCGATGCCCGCGATGCTGACGAATTGCTCGTGCGTGAGCTTGCGCTTTTCAATGAGCTTGAAGTAAAGCGCGAGCACCGAGAAATCGCCGCAACCGGGACACCACGTCGGGTGATCGGCGGCAATTTCCTTTTTGGTCAGACCCTTGCGTTCGGAATCGGGCCGCGCCGGCACAACAACGATGTCCGCCCGCGCGGGAATTCCAGCAATGGTTTCGCTCATAAATTCTTTCAGCTTTGCAAATTAGACGGTTTTGGCCGCCGGTCTGTTCGAGGACAGTTTCATTTTCACCGCGGCAAGAATTTCCTTCACTTTCCACGTCAGCCCGTCGGTCTTGGCAATGCCACGGATGTGCGGGTCACCGTAGCGTGCGCGCAACAAGGTCGCGAGCTGGCCCTGGCCGTAAAGTCCCTCGTCGTTCATCTCGACGACGAAAACGTGATGGAAGCCGGAGAAAATATTTTCCAATCCGTCCGGCAGCGGATTGAGATTTTTTATGTGCAGCGACGAAATGCTGTCGCCGGCGGCGCGGGCGCGATCCACCGCTTCGCGAATCGGGCCTTGCGTCGAACCCCAGCCGACGAGCAGCACGTTGCCTTCCGGCGGGCCGTAAATTTTAGGCGTCGGCAGCGTGGCCGCGAGCGCCTGGAGTTTTTTGCGCCGCTTGGCCGTCATCTGCATATGGAGCTTCGGCGAGCCGGTCGGGTGACCCAATTCATCATGTTCGAGACCGGTGGCGATGGGATAGATGCCGCTGGCGATGCGCGTGCCGGGCACCACGCGCGGAACCACGCCGTCCGGCGCGGACAAATCATACGGTTTGAAATCGGGAACCGGCGAAAGGTCGGGCGAAATATCCTGGCAAACCTTTTCCAAGTCCGGTTCCATAAACGCCTCGATGCGCGTGGCAATGGCCTGGTCGCTGAGAATGATGACCGGCACGTTGTATTGGCGCGCGATGTTGACGGCTTCAATCGCGGTGTAAAAACAATCCTCGACATTCGCGGGCGCGAGCACGACGCGCGGGGCGTCGCCGTGTCCGCCGAAGCACGCAATGTAAAGATCGGATTGCTCGACGTTGGTGGGCATGCCGGTGGACGGCCCGCCGCGTTGAACATCCACAACAATCAGCGGGACCTCGGCCATGACCGCCCAGCCGATGGCTTCGGTTTTAAGCGAAATGCCGGGGCCGCTCGAACCCGTAACCGCAACGCGCCCGGCATAACCCGCTCCAATGGCCATTGAAACAGAGGCGATTTCGTCCTCGCACTGGATAAACGAGCCGCCGTATTTGGGCAATTCGCGCCGGAGCAATTCCATGACGTCTGTCCATGGCGTAATGGGATAACCCGCGCCGAAACGCACTCCCGCGGCAATGAGACCGTAACCCAGCGCTTCGTTGCCGTTCATGACGACCTGATGGCCGCTTTTGGCCGGGCCTTCGGTGAATTTGAAAGTTTCCAGCAAATTGCCGGTGTCGTAGGAATACCCCGCGTGGAACGCCACCAGTGCATTTTTCACGATGCTTTCATCCTTGCCGCCAAAGCGTTCGGCAATCAGTTTTTCCAGTTTCGGCACATTGAGATCGAACGTCCGCGCGATAAGGCCGAGCGCGTAAATATTTTTGCCCTTGTCCTTGGCCGTGCCGCCAATGGCCTCGACGGCCAGCGTGGAAATGGGAATGCCGACGTGGTGATAGTCTTTTTGCCATTCGGGCTTTGGTTCGACGTGGTCGGCATCAAAAAGCACGATGCCGCCTTTTTTGAGCGAGCCGATGTGTTCTTCGTAGGAATGCTGGTAAAGCGCCAGCAGCACGTCGGCCTCGTCACCCGCGCTCAACACTTCGCCGGAGCCGATGCGAACCTGAAAAATGGACGGTCCACCGGAAATGGTGGGCGGAATCGTCATGAAGGTCATGACTTCCTGCTCGCTGCGGCCGGCCAGCCGCGCGAGGAATCCGCCGATGGCCTGGATGCCATCCTGCGAATTGCCGGCGATGCGGATCACCGCCTCGTTGATCCTCGAAACTTTCGGCGCGCCACCCGGCGACGCGGTTGTCATTGTGTCACTCATGGAACCTCGCGGTTAAAAATTTCTACGACGCAAGGTGAGATGGCTGCTGAAGATAAATCAGCGCGACACCGTTGCCTTGTCACAGTAAGTCACTTGATGCGGACGTGTCAAATTCTAATGATAGATTTATCTGATTGCAAACAAGCAATTTACAACGCGCAGGCAAAACCCATTTTAGGCCCTTAGAATTTTAATTAGTGTCTCTGATTAACGCCGGCGGCCAGGGAAAATTTTCTTTTGGCTGATATTGTCGCCGCTTGCACAAACCAAGCCGTGTGCGTAGTGTTGCGGGGATGGAGATTCACGTGACGCAATACGAGCCGTACGACGGCGTGATTAATTCACAATCTGCAACCTGAAATTTTAAATCGAATGAAGACGGCCTACGAACTCGCAATGGAACGGCTCAGCAAAGCCGCTCCTGCCACCAAACTCACAGGCGCGCAGAAAAAACAGCTCGCGGAGTTGGATTCAACCTGCGCCGCGAAAATTGCCGGGCGCGAAATCGCATTGAAGGATGAAATCTCGAAGTTCGCCGCGGCGGGTGATTTAGAAAAAGTCGAAACGCTTCAACAGCAATGGGTCAACGAGCGAAAAAAACTTCAGGCCGGGTTGGAAGAGAAAAAGGAACAAATTCGCCGCAGCGCGGTAGCGAAATGAAATTGGGAACCGGCCTGCCGAGCCGTAGTTCGCAGCATTTGCTTATATGTGCCCGACAGCCCGTCTTCGCTATGCCGCGGCGCGGCAGCCTTCGCTCTTGCTTCGCTGCGATGTAAAACGCCGCCGGTGCCCCGCCACACTTCCTTTAAATCCCTGTCCAGTTGGCCGGTTTGGACATTGATTTTGGCCTGGCCGATAAAACCGTCGCCCAGGCCTTCATGCCGGTCGTAATAAACGGTCCCGTCCTCATCAAAAAACAGGGAAGGGTCAATGCCGCTGTGGTCCACCCAGACCGGTTCGGACCAGGGACCGGCGGGATTGGTGGCCGTCACAAAAAAATTGCCGCCGGTATCCACGAGCGTCGTGATCAGGTAAAACGTGCCGTTGTGATAACGCAGGGTCGGGGCATAAATGCCGCCGGAAGCCCGGGCGTGGTCAAGATTCAACTGGCTTTTCCGGGTCAGGCAGTATCCGAGCTGCCGCCAATGCACCAGGTCCCGGCTGTGAAAAATCGGAACGCCGGGGAAAAATTCAAACGAGCTGTTGACCAGGTAATAATCGTCACCGACCCGGCAAATGCTTGGATCAGGATAAAAACCGGACAGGATGGGATTTTGAAAGGTTTTGGCAGGTCC
>Ga0208355_1000037_pt1 | contig 66006 bp, 49 predicted proteins | sample NGESurdeep072012_6_FD_184458 | JGI IMG/M metagenome (GOLD analysis project Ga0208355, IMG submission 184458) | Arctic peat soil microbial communities from Barrow, Alaska - NGEE Surface sample 210-3 deep-072012 (SPAdes) | ecosystem: Environmental > Terrestrial > Soil > Wetlands > Peat ... | reverse complement strand
CTCCTACGGCCTGGTGCCGAAGCTCGATCGCGAGGAGCCCGAGATCATGAAAATCTACGAGAAGCTCGTGAAGGAATGCGGCAAGCGCGGCATCTATCCAGGCATTCACTGCAGTGGCGCGGTCGGTGCGGCGAAGGCGATCAATATGGGCTTCAAGCTCGTGACGTTGTCTAACGAAAGCGGACTGATGGCGACCTATGCCAGGATGCAGGTGGCGCAGACCCGCAAGGATTCCGGCGGCAAGGCGTAAGTTAACCCAAGCGGAGACCGACATGACCCCAGCACCCGTCATCCGACTGCATCCCGATGACGGCGTGCTGATCGCGCGCTCGAGCTTGCCGCCCGGCATGGTCGTGGCTGACGGTGTGACCACGGTCGAACGCATTCCGGCGGGCCACAAGGTTGCGATCAGGCCGATCGCGGTCGGCGAGCCGATCCGCCGCTACGGCCAGATCATCGGCTTTGCGACCTCGCCGATCGCGCCGGGCCAGCACGTCCATACCCAGAATTGCGGCATGGGCGATTTCGCCAAGGACTATGCTTTCGGTGTCGACGTCACGCCGACGCCGAATTTCGATCTGCCCGCGACGTTCGACGGCATCCGTCGTCCCGATGGCCGGGTCGCGACCCGCAACTACATCGGCATTCTGACATCGGTGAATTGCAGCGCGCATGTCGCCGGCATGGTAGCGGATATCTTCAAGAAGAATCCGTTCACCGGCGACAACCCGCTGGCGGATTTCCCCAACGTCGATGGCGTGGTCGCGCTCACCCACAAGACCGGCTGCGGCATGACGCAGAACGAACCGCTGACGGTCCTGCGCCGCACGCTTGGCGGCTACGCGCGGCATGCGAATTTTTCCGCCGTGGTCGTGCTCGGGCTCGGCTGCGAGGTCAACCAGATCGGCGGACTGATGAAAGAGCAGAAGCTCGCAGGACGGTTGCGCGAGCTGGAAATTCAGGAACTCGGCGGCACCCGCAAGACCGTGGAAGCCGGCGTCGCCTTTGTGCGCGAGGCGCTCACCGATGCCAACAATGTCAGGCGCGAACCGGTGTCGGCCAGCGAGTTGACGGTGGCGCTGCAATGCGGTGGGTCCGACGGCTATTCCGGCGTCTCCGCCAATCCGGCGCTGGGCGCGGCGAGCGATCTGCTGGTACGCCACGGCGGCACCGTGATCCTGTCGGAAACGCCGGAGACCTACGGCGCCGAACATCTCTTGACGCGCCGCGCGGTCAGCCGCGAAGTGGGCGAAAAACTGGTGGCGCTGATGCGCTGGTGGGAGGAATACACCGAGCGCGAAGGCGCCGAGATGAACGCCAATCCCAGCCCCGGCAACAAGGCCGGCGGGCTCACCACGATTCTGGAAAAGTCGCTCGGCGCGATGGCCAAGGCCGGCAGCACCAACCTTGTCGATGTCGTGAACTACGCCGAAGAGATCACCAAGAAGGGTTTTGTCTTTATGGACACGCCGGGCTACGACCCGGTGGCGGCGACCGGGCAGGTGGCCGGCGGCGCCAACCTCGTCTGCTTCACCACCGGCCGCGGCAGCGTGTTCGGCTGCAAGCCCGCGCCCTCGATCAAGCTTGCCACCAACTCCGCGATGTTCAAGCGCATGGAAGACGACATGGACGTCAATTGCGGCACCATCCTCGACGGCGAGGAAACGGTGCAGCAATGCGGCCAGCGCATCTTCGACCTGATGCTGAAGACGGCCTCGGGACAGCCGACCAAGAGCGAGAGTTTTGATTTCGGTGGCGCTGAATTCGCGCCTTGGGTGCTTGGGGCTACGATGTAATTCCCCGGTCGTCCCGGCGAACGCCGGGACCGATACGCCGTGGCTTCCCATTGCACTCTGCTGGATGCCTTCTGCTGCAACGAACGCCGGTGGTTATGGGTCCCGGCGTTCGCCGGGACGACATCGAGGGATAAGATCGCACTCCGCATAGGCAATCGCTGCCCGTTGTTAGTGCTTGATCCCCACCGGAACCAGTGTTCTGCTTAAAAAAGCTGCTGGAGTTATCAGCCTGTGTCGATCTTCGTCGCACTACATCACGTCACGCACTACAAATATGACCGTCCGATCGACCTCGGCCCTCAAACCATTCGCCTGCGGCCGGCGCCGCACACGCGCACGCCGATCCTGAGCTATTCGCTCAAGGTGACGCCATCAAATCATTTCGTGAACTGGCAGCAGGACCCGCAGGGCAACTGGCTGGCGCGGTTTGTCTTCCCCGAAAAAGCCACCGAGCTGAAGATCGAGGTCGATTTCACGGCGCAGATGACCGTGATCAATCCGTTCGATTTCTTCGTCGAGCCTTACGCCGATAGCTTTCCATTCGCTTACACCGACGATCTCAAGACCGAACTCGCGCCTTATCTGGCGACCATCGAGCCCGGACCGCTGTTGTCAGCCTATCTCGCCGGCATTCCGCGCGAGGCGCCAAGCACGGTCAATTTTCTGGTCGATCTCAACGCGCAATTGCAAAAGAAGATTCGCTACATCATTCGCATGGAGCCGGGCATCCAGACGCCGGAGCAGACGCTGGCATCGGGCGCGGGATCGTGCCGTGACTCGGCATGGCTGCTGATCCAGATCCTGCGGCACCTCGGGCTCGCCGCCCGCTTCGTCTCGGGTTACCTCATTCAGTTGCGCCCCGACATCGATCCGGTCGAAGGACCGCGCGAGGTCGAGAACGATTTTACGGATTTGCACGCCTGGGCCGAGGTCTATCTTCCGGGTGCGGGGTGGATCGGATTCGACGTCACCTCGGGCATGCTGACCGGCGAAGGGCACATTCCCGTCGCTGCGACACCGCACTATCGTTCGGCGGCGCCGATCAGCGGCGCGGTCGGATTCGCCAATGTCGAATTCGGCTTCGAGATGAACGTCAAGCGGATCCGCGAAGCGCCGCGGATCACCCGGCCATTCTCCGACGATTCCTGGGCGCGTCTCGACAAGCTCGGCGAGCAGGTCGATGCCGATCTGAAGACCGGCGACGTGCGCTTGACGATGGGCGGCGAGCCGACCTTCGTTTTCGTCGACGATCTGGAATCGCCGGAATGGAATATTGCCGCGGTCGGCCCGACCAAGCGAGGACTGGCCGACGATCTCATCAGACGGTTGCGGACGCGCTTCGCGCCGGGCGGCCTTTTACATTTCGGACAGGGTAAATGGTATCCAGGCGAAAGCCTGCCGCGCTGGGCGTTCGGCCTCTATTGGCGCAAGGACGGCGAGCCGATCTGGAAGAATTCCGGTTTGATCGCGAAGATCGAAGGGCCGCACAAGGCCGGAATTCAAGATGCGGAGCGCTTCGCGGAAGGCACGGCAAAAAAACTCGGCGTCGATTCCGAGTTCATCATGCCGGCATTCGAAGACCCTTCGCACTGGCTGCAGAAGGAGGCAGCATTGCCCGCGAATGTCGATCCGAGCGATTCCAAGCTGTCCGATCCGGAAGAACGTTCGCGGATGGCGCGGGTATTCGATCAGGGGCTCAACGTTCCCAAGGGATTCGTCTTGCCGATCCAGCGCTGGAACGCGGATGCCGGCCGCTGGCGCAGCGAGCGCTGGAAGCTGCGGCGCGGCAACCTGTTCCTGACTCCCGGCGATTCCCCGCTGGGGCTGCGGCTGCCGATCGCCTCATTGCCGCATATTCCGGCCGAAGAATTTCCCTACATCGTCGAGCAGGATCCGCTGGAGCCGCGCGAGGCATTGCCGGTCTACGACGCGGCGGCGCCGGCCGAGAGCGCGCCGCATCAGGAGGTGCAGGAGCAGCAGCTCAGATCCGGCGGCGTGCGCACCGCGATGTCGATCGAGATACGCGACGGCATTCTGTGCGCATTCATGCCGCCGGTGGAAAAGCTGGAGGATTATCTGGAACTGGTCACGGCGGTGGAGGCGACCGCCGAAGAAATGCAGATGCAGGTGCATGTCGAGGGCTATCCGCCGCCATTCGACCCGCGCGTCGAGGTGATCAAGGTGACGCCCGATCCCGGCGTGATCGAGATCAACATCCAGCCAGCGTCAAGCTGGCGCGAAGCCGTCGGTATCACCTTCGGCCTTTACGAAGACGCCGCGCAGGTCCGGCTCGGCGCCAACAGGTTCCTGGTCGACGGCCGGCACACCGGCACCGGCGGCGGCAATCACGTGGTGGTCGGCGGCGGCACGCCGGCGGACTCGCCGTTCCTGCGCCGCCCCGATTTGCTGAAGAGCCTCGTGCTGTACTGGCAGCGGCATCCGTCGCTGTCTTATTTGTTCTCGGGCATGTTCATCGGTCCCACCAGCCAGGCGCCGCGTATCGACGAGGCCCGGCATGACGCTCTTTATGAACTGGAAATCGCGCTCGCCCATGTGCCGCCGCCGGGAACCAAGGCGCCGCTGTGGCTGGTGGATCGCCTGTTCCGGCATATTCTGGTTGATATCACCGGCAATACCCACCGCGCTGAAATCTGCATCGACAAACTCTATTCCCCCGATAGCGCCACCGGCCGGCTCGGGCTGGTCGAATTCCGCGCGCTCGAAATGCCGCCGGACCCGCGCATGAGTCTCGCGCAGCAATTGCTGATCCGGGCGCTGATCGCAAAACTCTGGCGCGAGCCGCAACAGGGCAGGTTCGTGCGCTGGGGCACGACGCTGCACGACCGCTTCATGCTGCCGCATTTCCTCTGGGAGGATTTCCTCGACGTGCTCTCCGAACTGAAGTTGTCCGGTTATGATTTTTCGGCGGATTGGTATGCGGCACAGCTCGAATTCCGCTTTCCCGTGTTCGGCCGGGTCCACCATGGCGGCGTTGCGCTGGAGGTGCGCCAGGCGCTCGAACCCTGGCATGTTCTCGGTGAAGAGGGCTCCGCCGGGGGTACCGTGCGCTATGTCGATTCGTCGGTAGAGCGGTTGCAGGTCAAGGCCAGCGGCTTTGTCGAAGGCCGTCACGTCGTTACCTGCAATGGCAGGCAGATGCCGATGACGGAAACCGGCCGCTCGGGCGAGGCGGTCGCGGGCGTCCGCTTCAAGGCATGGCAGCCGGCGTCGGGGCTGCATCCGACCATCCCGGTGCACGCGCCGCTGACGTTCGACCTGATCGATACCTGGAACGGCCGGTCGCTGGGTGGCTGCGTCTATCACGTCGCGCACCCCGGCGGACGCAGCTACGAGACCAAACCGGTCAATTCCTACGAAGCCGAGGCGCGGCGGCTCGCCCGGTTTCAGGATCATGGCCATACGCCCGGCAAGATCGATCCGCCGCGCGAGGAACGCACAATTGAATTCCCTTTGACCCTCGACTTGAGGACGGCCCTCCGGCATTGAGAATAAGCTTTGGGCAGGAGAGTCGGGATGGCGGGACACGACGGCCAGGAAAGCAGTCGGGCAAGCAGTCAGGCAAGCAAGGCCCGCCCGGGCAATCGGCGCGTGGCGCAGTGGTCGCGCGACTATGTTCGCCTGCCGGGAATTCCCGACGAGTACCTCGCGCCGGACGGTACGCCGCGCGCGGTCTGGACCCGGTTCTTCGATGCCTTCGCCGCGCTGACGCCGGGTGAAATCGAGCGGCGTTTCGGCGCCGCCGACCGGCATCTGCGGGAAGCCGGAGTGACCTATCGCGCGCCCGGCGAAACCGCCGACCGGCCTTGGCCGTTGAGCCATCTGCCGCTCCTGATCGACGAGGCCGAATGGCAGCAGCTGACCGCCGGCATGGTGCAACGCGCACAATTGCTGGAACTGGTTCTGAGCGACCTCTACGGCGAGGGCCGATTGGTTGCCGAGGGCGCGATACCCGCGGCAGCCATTGCCGGCAGCACCGAATATCTGCGCTCGGTCTGCGGCATCAAACCGCCGGGCGGGCGATATCTTAATCTGTATGCCGCGGATGTCGGCCGCGGGCCCGACGGCCGCTGGTGGGTGCTGGGCGACCGCACCCAGGCTCCCTCAGGCGCAGGCTACGCGCTGGAAAACCGGCTGGTGCTGTCGCGCGCTTTTACCACGCTCTACAAGTCGATGAATGTGGAGCGGGTCGCGCCATTCTTCGAGGCGTTCCGCGACAGCCTGCGCGCCAGCGCCGACCGCGACGAGCCGCGCATCGGGCTGCTGACGCCCGGCGCATTCAGTGAAACCTATTTCGAACACGCCACGCTGGCGCGCTATCTCGGATTTCTGCTGGTCGAGGGCGACGATCTCGCCGTCAGTGGCGACCGCATCCATATTCGCACCGTCGCCGGTCTGAAGCGGCTCGACGTGTTGCTGCGCCGGGTGGATTCCAATTTTCTCGATCCGCTGGAGCTCGACGCCTCCTCGCAGCTCGGCGTGCCCGGCCTGATCGATGTACTCCGCAAGAACGGCGTCGTCGTCGCCAACATGCCGGGCTCGGGCGTGATGGAAGCGCGGGCGCTGTTGGGCTTCCTGCCCAGCCTGAGCCGGCGTTTCTTCGGCGAAGATCTGAATATGCCGCATATCGCGACCTGGTGGTGCGGCCAGAAAGCCGCCCGCGAGGAAGTGCTGTCGCGGCTCGACGAGGTTGCCATCGAGGGCGCTTACGGCAGAGGCGTTCCCGGATTCGCGGGTCATGGGCCTGTGCTCGCCAGCGAGCTGTCGCCGAGTGAGCGCGAACGTCTCAAGACGGCGATCAGGGATCGCGGCATCGACTATGTCGGCCAGGAACTGGTTCGGCTGTCGACGACACCGGTGTGGGACCAGGGGCGGATCACGCCGCGCCCGTTTGTGCTGCGGGTCTTCGCGGCCGCAACTGCCGATGGCTGGACCATCATGCCCGGCGGCTTCTGCCGGATCGCCGAGCAGCTCGATGCCCGCGCCGTGTCGATGGGAGACGGTGCGCGGGCGGCGGATGTCTGGGTGGTCTCCGACAAGGCGGTTTCGCCGGCAACTCTGCTGCCGACGGTGGATACGGTGCGGATCAGACGCATCGCGGGCTGGGTCCCGAGCCGTGCAGCCGACAATCTGTTCTGGCTCGGCCGCTATCTCGAGCGCGCCGAGGCGACCCTGCGGCTGGTGCGGGCGCTCGCCGCGCCGCTGCGCGATCCCGGCAAGGGGTCGTCAACCGTGCTGCATTCGGTTGAGCGAATCCAACGGCTTCTCGTGACATGGGGCGCGACTTCGCAGGCGACGCGGGCGCAGCCCGCGAAGATCGCCGCCGAGGCGTTACAAAGCGAGGACAAATTCGGTTCGGCCTTGTCGCTGGTGCGGGCGGCACAGCGAACTGCGACGTCGCTGCGCGAACGGCTTTCGCCGGATGCCTGGCAGGTCATTACCGAGATGGCGGAGCGCCTTGCGGAAGAGGTTGACGATGACGACGGCGTCGTCAGCGCCGCCGAACTGACGCTGCAGGAACTTGCGAGCTTCGCAGGGCTGGCGCAGGAAAACATGAACCGCGCCGCTGGCTGGCGTTTTCTCGAAATGGGCCGCCGCGCCGAGCGCGCGATCAACACCGTGCGTTTCGCGCGCCAGTTCGCCTATGACGAAGCCGGCGGCGAGGATCTCGACATCCTGCTGACGCTGGTGGATTGCCAGATCACCTATCGTTCGCGCTACCTCGTCGGGCCGCTGCTGGCGCCGGTGCGCGATCTTGTGGTTCTGGACCCTTACAATCCACGGTCGGTCGCGTTTCAGGTCGTTGCGCTGAACGATCACATCGCCAGCCTGCCGACCCTGAAAGAGGGAGGATTGATCGAGCGGCCGCATCGTCTCGCCGTCGCCCTGCAGGCAACGCTGACGACGGCCGAGGCGGCAGCGCTCGATACCAAAACGCTGTTCGCGCTGGAGCAGGATCTGCTCAACCTCGCCGATGCCATCGGATCGCATTATTTTCCGCACGGGCCCAACGCGAGCCGGCCTGAAAAGCTGACGGGCCTCGCGTGATCTACGACATCCGTCACGTCACCACCTACAGCTACGAAAATCCGGTCAGTTTCGCGCGGTGCTCGCTGCGGCTGGAGCCGAGGAGCGGCGATGGACAACAATTGGTCTCGCACACCGTCGACATCAGGCCGCGACCTGCGGACCGCACAATACGGCACGACTTTTTCGGAACGCATACCGAGAGCGTCCTGATCGAAACCCCGCATCGCACCCTTCGCATTGATTCCCGGTCGCGGGTTTCGGTTTCCCGCAGCGCTCCGGGCCGCGCCGCGCCAAGTCCCGCGTGGGAGAGCGTCCGGGACGTGGCATTCGAGGCCGCCAGTCTCGGCCCCTCGTCGCCGATCGGTTACGTCTTTGCGAGTCCCTTGGTGCCGGTCCAGCAGCCGGTCACCTTATATGCGTCGGCTAGCTTTCCGCCTGATAGCGGCATCCTTGCCGGCGCGGTCGACCTGATGCACCGGATCCGCACCGATTTTACGTACGACCCGAAAGCGACCGTCATCTCCACGCCGCTCAACGAGGTCTTCGAAAAACGCCACGGCGTCTGCCAGGACTTCGCCCATGTGATGATCGCAGGCCTGCGCGGCCTGGGGCTGCCGGCGGCCTATGTCAGCGGCTATCTGCGCACCATCCCGCCGCCGGGCAAACCGCGCCTGCAGGGCGCCGACGCGACCCACGCATGGGTCTCGCTGTGGTGCGGCGAAGAGATCGGCTGGGTCGGCTTTGATCCGACCAACGACATCCTCGTCGAGAACGATCATATCGTCCTGGCGGTGGGGCGGGATTTTTCCGATGTTTCGCCGGTCGATGGCATTATCGTGGGATCGCGCAGGCAAAAGCTTGCGGTGGCGGTGGATGTGCTGCCGGTGGAATGACTAGGGATCGCAATCCGCACTTGAACTTCCATGACGTCATCATACTCGGGGCCGGGGCTGCGGGTCTGATGTGCGCTGCTGTAGCCGGCAAGCGCGGACGTCAGGTGCTGCTGCTTGAGCAGGCGCGACACCCGGCCGAGAAGATTCGTATCTCCGGTGGCGGGCGAAGCAATTTTACCAATCTGCACACCAGCCCGGCGAATTTCTTGTCGGAAAATCCGCGTTTTTGCCGTTCAGCGCTGAGCGGTTACACGCCGCGCGACTTCATTGCGATGGTCGAGAGTTACGGCATTGCCTGGCACGAGAAGGCGCGAGGACAACTGTTCTGCGATGGCTCGTCGCGGCAAATCATCGACATGCTGCTGGAGGAGTGCCGCAAGGCCCAGGCGCAGCTGCGTTTGGGTGTGCGCATCTCGGCGATCTCGAAGGCCGAAGACGGCTTTGTCGTCGTCACCGATCAGGGCGAGTTTCGCTGTCGATCCCTGGTGGTCGCAACCGGCGGTCCTTCGATTCCCAAAATGGGATCAAGCGGATTCGGATACAAAATTGCACAGCAATTCGGTCTCAAGATCGTGACGCCGCGGCCGGCGCTGGTGCCGTTGACATTCGACGCCGCGCTGCTGGCGCAATTCAAGGAACTGTCGGGCGTTTCGGTCGATGCCGTCGTGAGCTGCGGCAAGACGAATTTCGATGAAGCGTTATTGTTCACGCATCGTGGGCTGAGCGGTCCGGCAATCCTGCAGATCTCTTCCTATTGGCGCGAGGGTCAGGATATCGTCATCGACATGGCGCCGGGGATCGATGTTCTGGCCGGCCTGAAGAGATTGCGCAGCGATCATCCCAGGCAGGAAATGGCCACCGCGCTGGCTGACTTTCTTCCGAAGCGGCTCGCGCGCACCATCGCGGACACGACCGGAGGCCCGGAGCGCATCGCCGACTTCTCCGACAGGCTTCTCGCAAACGTCGCTGCGGCGGTGAAGCAGTGGCGCGTCAGGCCTGATGGCACCGAAGGCTACCGCACCGCGGAAGTGACGCTGGGCGGCGTCGATACATCGGAACTCTCTTCGAAGACGTTCGAGTCCAGGTCCGTGCCGGGGCTTTATTTCATCGGCGAAGTCGTCGACGTCACCGGCCATCTCGGCGGCTTCTCGGGCGCGGTCGTGCGACCCGCCTGCCCAGCCAATCGATCGGAGATAAAACGTGAACATTTGGTCAAGGAAGCCGCTGATTTCTGCCCTTGCAGCCACGCTTGCTTTCGTTGGGGCCGCTATGGCTGCCGACGGCGCGGGCAAGGATGATGCCGTCGCGATGGTCAAGTAGGCCGTAGCCTTCATCAAGGAGCAGGGTCCTGAAAAGGCTTATCCTGAATTTACCGGCAAGGACGCCAAATTCATCGATCGCGATCTGTACGTCGTCGTCTATCAGCTCGACGGCAAGGTGCTGGCCCACGGCTCGAACGCAAAGTTCGTCGGCAAGGACATGAGCGATGCGCAGGACGTCGACGGCAAGCTCTACGTCAAGGAACGCGTTGAACTCGCGGCCAAGCAACCGTCGTTCTGGCAGGACTACAAGTTCGTCAATCCGGTGAGCAAGAAAGTCGAGCCGAAGCAGATGTACTGCGAAAAGCTGGATAACACCGCCGTGTGTGCAGGCATCTACAAATCCTGACACACAACAATCGGCGTTTAGGCGGCGACCGTTTCATCGAAGGGTTGATATGTTCGGCTGGATCAAAAATATCGGTCTTTCCTGGAAAGTTCAGCTCGCGCCGGCCTTTCTGATCCTGGTTCTGGTCGGCCTCGGCGCCTATGCCTTGCAGACATTGCAGTCGAATCAGGCAGCGGTCGACGCGCTTGTCTCGGGGCCGATCCGGCAATCCGAGCTTGCGAACGATCTCACCACCACGGCGTGGATCGCGCAGGCCAAGCTGTATCGTCTCGCGGCCACCGCGGCCAATGAACAGGATGACAAGAAGGTTGCAGCTTTTGCCAAGGAAGCCTCCGTCGCCGCCGCGAGGATCTCGGACGCCCTGAAGGCGGTCGAAGGCACTCAGGACGAACTCAAGCTGGGGGCTTTTGAAAAACTGAAAGCTGCCGTTGCAGGCTATCTCAAGCAATCGAAGAACGCGGTCGAGATGGCCGACGGCGACGCCGGATCGGCGCTGATGTTCATCAAGGGCGCGGAACGCAATTTCGCCGAGATCGAGAAATTGACCGACGACTTGATCACGCGCAGCGGCGACCGCAAGGATCGTGAGATTGCGCGGGCCGGGATGAAGCTGGAGCAGCAGCAGTTGATGCTGGCAGCCGTGCTTCTGGTGGTGGCTTTCGCCGGCATCGTGGTTTCGTTCCTGATTGGCCGAAATATTTCCCGCCCGGTGGTTGCGATGTCCCGGGCGATGCACGAACTCGCGGTCGGAAATTTCGGAGTTCAACTGCCGGGCCTGGACCGCCGCGACGAAGTCGGCCAGATGGCCCACGCAATTGAGGATTTCAAGGTGCAGGCTATCGCCAAGGCCGAACGTGAGACCACGGAGCGCGAAGAAAAAAACCGCGAACTGGCAGCGGCCCGTCGCACCGAGCTCTATAGCCTGGCCGAGAGTTTTGAGACCGCGGTCGGCAACATCATCGAGAACGTCGGCTCGGCGTCGAGCGAGCTGGAAAATTCCGCTGTTATTCTGACCAAGAGCAGCGCGGCCACCCAGCAGCTCAGCACGGTTGTCGCGGCGGCTTCGGAAGAGACCTCCACCAACGTGCGGTCGGTTGCCTCTGCAACGGAGGAAATGGCCGGCTCCATCAATGAAATCGGCCGCCAGGTGTCGGATTCCAACAGGATCGCCAATGAGGCGGTCGATCAGGCGCAAAAGACCGACGCGCGGATCGCTGAATTGTCGCTTGCCGCAAGCCGCATCGGCGACGTCACCAAACTGATCACCACGATCGCGGAGCAGACCAATCTGCTGGCGCTGAACGCGACCATTGAAGCCGCCCGCGCCGGCGACGCCGGCCGGGGCTTTGCGGTGGTCGCCCAGGAGGTCAAGGCGCTCGCGGCGCAGACCGCCAAGGCAACCAGCGAGATCTCGACGCAGATCGCCGGAATGCAGGCGGCAACGCAGGATTCGGTGCTCGCAATCAAGGAGATCAGCGGCACCATCGGGCGGATTTCCGAAATCGCCGCGGCGATCGCAGCCGCCATCGAGGAGCAGGGCGCCGCCACCCACGAAATCGCCCGCAACGTGCAGCAGGTGGCTATTGGCTCCACGCAGGTCGCGACCAGCATCGCCGACGTCAACCGCGGCGCCGGCGATACCGGCTCGGCGTCCTCCCAGGTGCTTTCGTCCGCGCAATTGCTGTCAAACGAGAACAAGCGCCTGAAGGCCGAGGTGGTCAAATTCCTCGCCACCGTCCGGGCTGCGTAGAATCTTTCCAGATGATAGTCTTTGCGAAGGCCGTTGCGCAGGGGTGCGCTGATGGCCCGGAGCCGCCATGGTCTATCGCCACACCATCGATGCCGCCACCTATGTCTTCGATGACCTGCGCGATGTGTTGGCCAAGGCCACGCCGCCGCGCTCCGGCGATCGCCTGGCGGGGATCGCAGCCGACAGCGCCGAGCAAATGATCGCGGCGCGGATGGCGCTGGCCGACGTTCCTCTCGGACAATTCCTGCATGAAACCGTCATTCCCTACGAAGACGATGAAATCACCCGTCTGATCATCGATACTCACGACCTGTCAGCCTTTGCGGCCATATCCTCGCTGACCGTGGGGTCGTTCCGCGATTGGCTGCTCTCGGACGCGGCAACGACGTCCGTTCTCGGAAAACTCGCGCGGGGCGTCACTCCGGAAATGGCCGCGGCAGTTTCAAAGCTGATGCGCAATCAGGATCTCATCCTGGTGGCGAAGAAATGCCAGGTGACATCAGCCTTTCGCAACACGATTGGCCTGCGCGGGCGGATGAGTGTGCGGCTGCAGCCCAATCATCCCTTCGATGACGCCAAGGGCATCACCGCGTCGATCCTCGACGGCATCCTGTTGGGATCCGGCGACGCCTGTATCGGCGTCAATCCGGCAAGCGACGATCCGGCTGTCATCGGCGGGCTGCTGCAGCTGCTCGACGAGATCATTGCGCGGCTGCAGGTTCCGACACAGAGCTGCGTCCTGGCTCATGTGACGACCACGCTCGGGTTGATCGATCAGGGCATGCCGGTCGATCTGGTGTTTCAGTCGGTTGCGGGCACGCAGGCTGCCAACCGGAGTTTTGGCATCGATCTCGCACTTCTGAGGCAAGCCCACCAGGCGGGACTCTCGCTGCGGCGCGGTAGCGTCGGCAACAACGTGATGTATTTCGAAACCGGGCAGGGCTCGGCACTTTCGGCCAACGCCCATCACGGCGTCGATCAGCAGACCTGCGAAGCGCGCGCCTACGCCGTCGCGCGCGCCTTCGATCCGCTGCTGGTCAACAGCGTGGTCGGCTTCATCGGCCCGGAATATCTCTATGACGGCAAGGAGATCATCCGTGCCGGGCTCGAGGACCATTTCTGCGGCAAGCTGCTTGGCCTGCCGCTCGGCGTGGACGTCTGTTACACCAACCATGCCGAGGCCGACCAGGACGATATGGACAATCTGCTGACGCTGCTTGCCGCCGCCGGCGTGACGTTCATTATGGGGGTGCCCGGGGCGGACGACGTCATGCTGAACTATCAGTCTACGTCGTTCCACGACGCCCTCTATATCCGCGATCTGTTCGGGCTGAAGCGGGCCCCGGAGTTCGACGATTGGCTGGTTCGCGTCGGGCTTGCCGACGCCGGCTTTCGCCTTGCCGGCAACACGGGCTTGCTGCCGGATTTTGCGTCGCGGCTGCTCGCCTGAGTAAAAAAACCGCCGCCGAGCCCTGTTCCGGGCACCCCAGGGTTGGAATGGCTGCCACAATCTTGAGGAATTTGTAGCCCAGCCTTGAGGCCCGTGCTTAACTTTGTAAGGGTTTTACCGGACGTCGCAGAGGAAATTCGATGAGAGCTGAGGGCATTGAGACGGTGCGGCGGATCCTGTGCGTCTTTCCGCGCTATACGTCTTCTTTCGGCACGTTCGAATACGCTTACCCCCTGACCGACGGCGTCCAGGCCTTCATGCCGCCGCAGGGTCTGCTGCTGATCGCGGCCTATCTGCCCGCGAACTGGCCGGTCCGTTTCATCGACGAAAACATCCGTGCGGCCACGACGGAAGACTTCGAATGGGCGGAAGCCGTGTTCGTCAGCGGGATGCATATCCAGCGTCAGCAGATGAACGATATCTGCCGCCGGGCGCATGCGTTCGATCTCGCCGTTGCGATCGGGGGACCTTCGGTCAGCGCCTGCCCGGATTACTATCCTTCGTTCGACTATCTCCATGTCGGCGAGCTGGGCGACGCGACCGACGACCTGATCGCGCGGCTGGCGCGCGATCCGTCGCGCCCCGCGCAGCAGGTGGTGCTGAAGACTGCCGACCGGCTCGAGATGACCAGGTTTCCGATTCCGGCCTATGAACTCGCCGACGTCAAACGGTATTTTCTCGGCAGCATCCAGTATTCGAGCGGGTGTCCCTATCAGTGCGAATTCTGCGATATCCCGGGACTGTACGGCCGCAATCCGCGCCTCAAGACGCCACAGCAGATCACCGCCGAGCTCGACAAATTGCTCGAATGCGGGGTGACGGGCTCGGTGTATTTCGTCGATGACAATTTCATCGGCAACAGAAAGGCGGCGGTCGACCTCTTGCCGCATCTGATCGAGTGGCAAAAAAAGACCGGTTACGTCATGCGTCTGGCCTGCGAGGCGACGCTCAACATCGCCAAGCGGCCTGAGATTCTCGAGAAAATGCGCGAGGCCTATTTCATCACGGTCTTCTGCGGCATCGAGACCCCGGATCCGGATGCGCTGAAGGCGATGCAAAAGGACCACAACATGATGGTCCCGATTCTGGAGGGGATCGAGACCATCAACCGCCACGGCATGGAGGTCGTCTCCGGCATCATCATGGGGCTCGATACCGACAAGCCGGAGACCGGCGAGGCATTGCTGGCGTTTGTCGACGAATCAAGGATTCCGTTGCTGACGATCAATCTCCTGCAGGCGCTTCCGAAAACGCCGTTGTGGGATCGCCTCGAGCGTGAAAACCGGCTGATCGACGATGAAACCCGCGATTCGAACGTTGATTTCCTGCTGCCCTACGACCATGTCGTCCGTTCATGGCGCAAATGCATGGAGATCGCCTACCAGCCGGAAAAACTATACGCGCGCTACCAGCACCAGGTGGATTTCACCTATGCCAACCGGCTGCCGCTGCCCGCGACCGCGCAGCAGAGAACCTGGGCCAATATCAAGCGCGGGCTGGTCATGCTCCGGAATATTTTCTGGAAGGTCGGCGTGCTCGGCGACTACAGGAAAGTGTTCTGGAAGTTTGCATGGTCGCGCCTGAGGCACGGCGATATCGAGAGTCTGATTTCCGTGACGATGATCGCGCATCACCTGATCATGTTCGCGCGCGCGGCGTCGTGCGGTCAGCAGAACGCCTCGAACTATTCGATACGGCTGCGCGAGGCATCTGTCCCTGCCGAGTAGCATTCAATGAAGACGCCGGTGCCGTCGTCCCGTTCGCTGAGGGACCTGCGGGACCTCACTCCCGCGCGCGTCGGACTTGGCCGGGCCGGCGCAAGCATGCCGACCAAGGCGTTGCTCGAATTTACGCTTGCTCACGCGCGTGCCCGCGACGCGGTTCATGCCGCCTTCGATGTGCCCGCCATGATAGCTGGCCTCAACGGCCTTGGCCTTGCGGCACTTGATGTCTGCAGTCGTGCACCCAACCGGAAGGACTATCTCAGGCGTCCCGACCTCGGACGGATGCTCGATCAGGCTTCGCAGCATCTGCTGGCGAGCCACAATGGCAGCCCGTGCCAGCTTGCGATCGTCGTCGGCGATGGCCTGTCGCCGACGGCGGTCAATGCTCACGCGATCGAACTGGTCCGGAGCCTCATTCCGCGACTGGCCGTCGATCGGATCGAAATCGACCATGCCGTGGTTGCATCGGGTGCGCGGGTCGCATTGGGCGATGAGATCGGCGCCATTCTTGGGGCGCGCATGATCGTCGTGTTGATTGGCGAGCGGCCGGGCCTGTCTGCGCCCGATAGTCTGGGGGCGTATCTGACCTTCGCGCCCAGACCAGGCCTCACCGACGCCGAGCGCAATTGTGTTTCCAACATCCACGGCTCGGGGCTTGGCTACGATGAAGCCGCTTTCAGGATTGCCTGGCTGATCCGCGAGGGCCTGGCCCGGGAAATCACCGGCGTCGCGCTAAAGGATGAAAGCGGCGGTCGAACGCCCCAGCGCATCACCATAAATTCAAAACCCGCATGACAAATCCGTGACTTGAGGCCCGTTATCGGCGCATACGCCCCGATTTTGCGCGGCCGGCGGCGCTTGCGAGACGCTGTGGAGACCTGCTACACCTCTCGCGGCGAATTTACCGTATGTTTTCAAGGGCTAGCGCCGATCAGACTGGCCGATTGAGGCCTCGTTCGCGCCCTCGAATTTAAGCTATACAAATTGAGCCGAAGTGAGAATTGGACAGGGTATGCTCGAGAAGAACAGCGACAGTGAGGTCCATGTCGAGAAGATCGAGCGGCGGCCAACGGCCAGCATCGCCTTCGGGCTGGAGCGAATCGGGCTCATTGCGGTTCAGGCGCCGATCCTGTCCTGCATCATTCTCGTTGGGCTGATTATCGGCGCGGTGTTCGGTATCCAGCGCATCAAGATCGACGATTCCCTCAGCCAGTTGTTCCGGTCCAATTCCAAGGAATACCGGCAATACGAAGCCGAGACCAAGCGCTTCCCGGCGACGGAATTCGACGTGCTGGTCGTGGTCGAAGGCAAAACGCTGCTTGCGCGCGACAATCTCGAGAAGATGCGCGATCTCGTCACCGATCTGCAGCTCGTCGACGGCACGCGCGGCCTGATTTCGCTGTTCTCGGCGCGGCAGGCCCCGGCGCCCGGCAAGTTGCCGGCGGCGCTGTTCCCGTCGGACTTGCCGCAAGGCGCCGACTACGACAAGTTCATCGAGACCGTCAAGATCAACGAGATCATCCGCGGCAAGCTGTTGTCCGAAGATGGCACGCTGGCGCTTGTCGTGCTGTCGCTCGAACCGGATGTTGTCGCCAGTAACAAGCTCAGCAAGACGATCGGCGACATTCGCAAGCTGATGGCCGATGATCTTGCGGGCAGCCGACTCAACGCGGAACTATCGGGCGTTCCCGTCATGCAGCTCGAAATCCGCAACGCGGTCGAGCGCGATGGGCTGACCTACAACATCCTCGGTATTCTGGCCGGCTGCATCATCGCGATCATCTTCTTCCGCAAGATATCGTTCATGGTCGTCGCCGCCTTCCCGCCGATGATCGCGATCTTGCTTGCGCTCGGCGGCCTCGGATGGGCCAATTTCAACCTCAATATGTTTTTGAACGTGATGACGCCGCTGATCATGGTGATCAGCTTTTCGGACTCGATGCAGCTGACCTTTGCGGCGCGCGACCGTCTGATCGCGGGCCAGGACAAATACACCGCGTTCAGGAACGCCGTGCTCGTGGTCGGACCGGCCTGCGTGCTCACCCACGGCACCGCCGGCATTTCGTTTATTGCCCTGCAATTTTCCGATTCAGATCTGATCCGCAAATTCGGCGAGGCGGGACTTGCCGCCACCATCATCGCGCTGATCGCGGTGCTCTCGCTGGTGCCGGTGTTCGGGGTGCTCTTGGTGCGCAACGAAAAAGTCTTCGCCGTGAAGTTCCAAAGCGCCGACACCGGTGTCAACGCGTTGCGCGCCTTCTGCTACTGGATTGCGGTGCGGATGGTCAGCCGCCCCGGCCTGTTTAGCCTGATCGCGGTGATTTTTGTCGGCGGCCTTGCGGTGGTCTATGCCAATCTGGAGCCGCGTTACCGGCTCGCCGATCAGGTGCCGGACAAGCAGCAGGCGGTGGCGGCAAGCGGGCGTCTCGACGCCAAGCTCACCGGCGCCAATCCGATCGACGTCCTGATCGAATTTCCGAAGGGCGCCTTGCTGTACGCTCCTGAGACGCTGCAGACCATCGCCGATGTTCACTCGCTGGTAGAGAAACAGGCCGGGGTGGGCAATGTCTGGTCGTTGGAGACGCTGCGCCGCTGGCTCGCGGAGAAGGCCGGAAGTTCAGACGTCGCGACGTTGAAGGAATATGTCAGCGTGATTCCCGAGCATCTGGTCCGGCGTTTCATTTCCGCCGAACAGGATGCGGTGGTGGTGTCGGGCCGGGTTCCCGATTTGGATTCAAGTCAAATTCTTCCCGTAGTCGAAAAGCTCGATCATGCGCTGGACACGGTGCGCAAGGAGCATCCCGGTTACGAGATTGCCGTCACCGGTCTTTCGGCAATCGCCGCGCGCAACAGCGCAAGCATGATCGAAAAGCTCAATCGTGGGCTGACGATCGAATTCGCGCTGGTCGCGGTCTTCATCGGGCTGGCGTTCCGCTCGGTGGTCGTGATGTTCTCGTGCATCCTGCCGGGCATCTTCCCGGTGGTATTGTCGGGCACGGTGCTGTGGTTGCTTGGGGAGGGACTGCAATTCGCGAGCGTCGTTGCGCTCACGGTATCGTTCGGCCTCGGTCTCAGTGCGACGATCCACTTTCTGAACCGGTTGCGGCTGGAGGCTGCGCCGGGCGTCAGTCCGGAACTGGCGGTCGAGCGCGCGACCGTGCTGGTCGGCCCGGCCTTGATCCTGACCACGGTGGTGCTGGCCTGCGGTCTGGTGGTGACGGTATTTTCCGACCTGCCGTCGCTGCGCCTGTTCGGCTGGCTCAGCGCTTTCGCGATGGTCGCGGCCCTGGTCGCGGATCTCTTTATCCTGCGGCCGACGGCGATGTTCCTGATCAACCTGTCGCAGCGGCTTCGCGGGACGGCAGGTCGCGCGAAGCCGGCGGAGTAAACCGAAGCAAACAGCAAAAGATGCGGCGTTAGCCGCTCTTTGCCATCGTGATCGTCACGCCTCTGATCTCGCCCTTGGAACTGATCTGCACCGTCTGCCGGTTGCCGCTGGTCCGCAATGTCACGCTGGCGGCAAATCCCGAAGCCTCGACGAACACCTCGATCTGGCCACCGCCCGCCGTGCCTTGCAGATTGCCGAAAATATTCCGGCTCGCTTCGCTCCAGTTGCCGGAAATGTGGTCACCCTGGCTGGTAACGTCGGTGCTCAAGTCGAACTTGTAGCTATCGCTGGCGCAGCGGAGAGTCTGCTTCAGACCTAGTCCGCTGCCATTGACCTTGTAGCTGGCCTTGCATCGGATGCGCTCGGTTGTTCCGTCGGAAAGCGCGACTGTGCCGTTGCCGGACCATGATCCGTCAAAACCGGTAAATGGCCCCGACTGGGCATGGCTGACCGACACCGACAACATGAGCGCGGCGCCGACACCAGCAGCCCTGATCGCCTGTCCAAACAAGCTGGAACCAAACAGTTTCATATCGAGTTTTCCCATTCAAATTGACGTTCTCATACAAGATACGTCTCGCCGCATCGAAGATTTAGTGTCGCCGCAGTGTGTCAGGTTCAAATGACAGATCCACCGCTGCCTGTATTTGGGCTGACCGGTCGTCGCCGGTGGATTGGACATCTGCAAAATACACAAACCGATTGTCGCTGGCGAACGGCATTTTGGCTCTGCGGAATCAACAAAGCTTCAGATTCGCCAAGTTTCGTTGCGGAACATCTAGTCATTGGCCGGCCCTGCCTGCAACAGACAATCACAAGAAAGACTGGCTAAGAAATAATACTTTGATATCAAATGGTTATGGACGTGATCAAGTTGGCCCGCAGCGCCCGCCATTGGCGGTGAGGCCGCCGTAAATTTGGCCGCATTTACCAGCGCTTCTGGTTCGCTCGTTGCTGCGGTCCGCGGCGTTTGCAAACCGAATAGTCGGTCCCGGCCATGCCATGCGCTGTTCGGGATCGGAATTCTCTGCCGTCAGAAGAAGGAATACGATGCATAGATTTTTCTTGGCACTCATCCTGTTGTCGCTATCGGTTTCCACCGGTGCCATCGCCGAGGAGCGCAGCGGCACGCCAGACGAGCAGAAGGCCTGCGCCCGCGACGTACAGCGCTTCTGCCGCCCCGTAATCGATCAAGGCGATTTCACTATTCTGGCGTGCCTTCAGCAAAATCGTCCGAAGTTGACTATAGCATGCGATCAGGTGCTGAAGAACCACGGGCAATAGAACACATTCGCATCCGGCAATCGCCGCTGCTGGCCCGTTATCGGTTCAATTCGGACGCGGTCGGAATTTGCGAGAGATCGCGGATAGCATTGGTTTTGGCATCGTATTCCCCTATATGGGGTTCGCGATCCATACGCATGCGCGGTTGCCCGGAGCATGCGAAGTCACCTTGCCCAGACGAATGTAGCCAGTTCTTGATGACCACCGCGAGCGAACTACGATCCGGCAAGACTCACCGCGACGAGAACTTTCCGGTCGCGTCGTGGATCATTCATCCGCGCCATCGGGCGCTGATCCTCGCGTTCTACAATTTTGTCAGAACCGCCGACGACATTGCCGACCATGCAACGCTCGGCGGGCCCGACAAGCTTAACTATCTCGACCTGCTTGAAGCCGAACTGCTGGGCCAGGGCGACAGCCAGCCCGAGGCTGTCAATCTGCGGCGCGCGCTGGCGGAGCGTTCGATGGCGCCGCGCCACGCCCTCGACGTTCTGACCGCCTTCCGGATGGACGTGAACAAGCTTCGTTATGAGAACTGGGATGAAGTGATCCACTATTGCCGTTATTCGGCCATGCCGGTCGGGCGGTTCATGCTCGACGTCCACGGCGAGAGCACGTCGACCTGGGCGGCCTCGGACGCGCTCTGCGCCGGTCTGCAAATCAACAATCATCTTCAGGACTGCGGCAAAGACTACAGAGACCTCAATCGCGTTTATCTTCCGCGCGATGCGCTCGCGGCAGCGGGGGCCTCCGTCGAGGCGCTCGGCGAGGTGCGGGCATCGGCGCCCCTGCTGCAATGCCTGCACTCGCTCGCGGTGCGGACTGAGGTTCTGCTCAGTGAAAGCAAATCGCTCAGCGCCGAAGTGAAGGATTTTCGGCTCGGCCTTGAGATCGCCGTGATCCAGACTTTCGCCGACAAGATCGTTGGTCTTCTGAAAACGCGCGATCCCTTGAGCGAGACCGTGCATCTGAGCCCGATTGAACTGCTCGCATACAGCGTCGGCGGGGTGGCAAGCGAGATGACCCGCCGGGCGGTGGGACGGCGTCCCGTGTCTAAACCGGCGGCGGGCGCATGACGCTTGAGGCGGCGGCAGCCAGCGCGAGTTACGGGAGTTCCGCGTCCGGCAGTTCGTTCTACGCGGCGATGCGCATTCTGCCGCGCGAGCAGCGCGAGGCGATGTTCCAGATCTACAGCTTTTGCCGGCAGGTCGACGACATCGCGGATTCCGATGGTCCGCGGCCGGAACGGCTGGCGGCGCTTCAACAATGGCGTGACGATATCGACGCGCTGTATCAGGGCCACCCGCCGGCGCGACTGCGGGACTACGCCGCGTCGGTTCGAAGATTTGATCTGCAGCGCGAGGATTTTCTGGACATCGTCGATGGCATGGAGATGGATGTGCCGCAGGATATAAGGGCGCCGGATCTTGCAACGCTCGATCTGTATTGCGACCGCGTCGCCAGCGCGGTCGGACGGCTGTCGGTGCGGGTGTTCGGCCTCGCGCGCGACGACGGTATCCTGCTCGCGCATCATCTTGGCCGTGCGCTGCAATTGACGAATATCCTGCGCGATGTCGATGAAGACGCGGCCATCGGCCGCCTCTACCTGCCGCGCGAAGGACTGCTGCACGCGGGGATCACCGGCACCGATCCACTCAAGGTCACCTCCGATCCGGCGCTGCCGAAAGTCTGCGCGCCGCTGGTCGAGCGGGCGCGGGCGCATTTCGAGAAGGCCGACGAAGTCATGGACCGCAATCCGCGACGCGTCGTGCGCGCGCCAAGGATCATGTCGAAATATTATCGCGCGATTCTGGAATTGCTGGTCGCCAGGGGGTTCGCGCCGCCGCGTACCGCGGTTCGCCTCAACAAGATAGGTCGCATCGCCATTCTTCTTCGCTACGCCATCATCTGATGCAAAAGACTGTCCACATCATCGGCGCTGGAATTTCGGGCCTCTCGGCAGCCGTACGGCTGGTGAATGCGAATTTCAAGGTGCATGTCCACGAGGCGACGCAACAGGCCGGCGGCCGCTGCCGGTCATATTTCGACGCGGCGACCAACCTGACCATCGACAACGGCAATCATCTCTTGCTCTCGGGCAACCGTCACGCGATCGCTTACGCACGATCGATCGGCACCGAGGCGGGGCTGGTCGGGCCGAAGCGCGCCCAATTTCCGTTCGTCGATCTGAGAACCGGGCAGCGGTGGCAGCTCGACCTCGGAGAAAGCCGGCTGCCGCTGTGGGTGTTCGATGAGGCTCGCCGCGTGCCCGACACCGGCCTGCTCGATTATCTCGCGCTGATGCCTCTGATATGGGCAGCGCAAAGCAAACTGGTCGGCGATGCCATCCCGTGCGAGGGAACGCTGTACCAGCGGCTGGTGCAGCCGCTGCTGCTGGCGGCGCTCAACGTCGATCCGCCCGAGGGGTCCGCGGGCCTTGCCGGCGCGGTGGTGCGGGAAACGCTGCTGGCGGGGGGACAGGCTTGCCGGCCACTGATCGCGCGCGACGGCCTGAGCGCGGTTCTGGTGGAACCCGCGATCAGGCTGCTGCAGGACAAGGGCGCCAGCATCCAATTCGGACATGAGCTGCGCGAGTTCGCTATGTCGGCAGGCAGCGTCGGCGAATTGAAGTTTGGCGACGACACGGTCGCCGTCGCACCTGATGACGCGGTGGTGATGGCTGTTCCGCCGCGTCCGGCGGCGTCGCTGCTGCCGGGCCTGAAGACGCCGTCGAAATTCCGGGCGATCGTGAACGCCCATTTCCGCTTCGATCCGCCCAAGGACATGCCTCCGATTCTCGGGGTTGTCGGTGGGCTGGTGGAGTGGCTGTTCGCGTTCCCGCAGCGCCTGTCGGTCACCGTCAGCAATGCCGACCGGCTGGTGGATATGCCGCGCGAGGAACTCGCGCAGGCGATCTGGCGGGATATCTGCAAAGCCGGAGGGGTAAAGGGCGAACTGCCGCCCTGGCAGATCGTGCGCGAGCGCCGCGCGACATTCGAGGCCACGCCGGAACAAAACGCCCTGCGGCCGGGCGCCATCACGAACTGGAAAAATCTGTTTCTCGCGGGCGACTGGACTGATACGGGGTTGCCGGCAACCATTGAAGGATCGGTGCGGTCGGGAGACCGCGCCGCCGATCTTGTTTTCGCCATGCGGCAGGCCTGATCGGGAGTTAGCGAGCGGTTTCCGGTGTAACCGGGCAAAGCGAATACAGGGGATGTCGAGCCAGATGCATTCCGGCAATAAGTCAGTTGGAATTGAGACCGGTGGCGCCCTGGAGGCGAGCATCGCGTCGGCGACACGCGGGTTGCTTGGCTACCGGCAGCCGGATGGACACTGGGTGTTCGAACTGGAAGCCGATTGCACCATCCCCGCGGAGTATGTGCTGCTTCGTCACTACCTCGGCGAGCCGGTCGACGCCGCGCTGGAAGGCAAGATCGCGAATTACCTGCGCCGGGTTCAGGGCGCCCATGGCGGCTGGGCGCTGGTGCACGACGGCGATTTCGAGATGAGCGCCAGCGTGAAAGCCTATTTCGCGCTGAAGATGATCGGCGATTCCCCTGACGCCCCGCACATGGCGCGTGCGCGTGAGGCGATCCGGTCACGCGGCGGCGCCATCCACAGCAATGTCTTCACGCGGTTCATGCTGGCGATGTTCGAGGTGCTGACATGGCGGAGCGTGCCGGTGCTGCCGGTCGAGATCATGCTGCTGCCGATGTGGTCGCCGTTTCATCTCAACAAGATTTCGTACTGGGCGCGAACCACGATCGTGCCGCTGATGGTTTTGGCGGCGCTGAAACCCCGCGCGAAAAACGTCAGCGGTGTCGGGATCGATGAACTGTTCCTGCAGGATCCGCGTTCGATCGGAATGACGGCCAAGGCGCCGCATCAGAGCTGGGGCTGGTTTGTCCTGTTCCGCGGGCTGGACAGCGTGTTGCGGGCGATCGAGCCGCTGTTTCCGAAGAAACTGCGTGCCCGCGCGATCGATAGCGCTGTTGCGTTCATCGAGGAACGGCTGAACGGCGAAGATGGTTTAGGCGCGATCTATCCGCCGATGGCCAACACCGTGATGATGTACGAGGTGCTCGGCAAACCGGCGGATTATCCGCCGCGCGCCATCACGCGAAGGGGGCTCGACAAGCTTCTGGTGATCGGAGAGCACGAGGCCTATTGCCAGCCCTGCGTCTCGCCGGTGTGGGACACCTCGCTGAGCTGTCATGCCTTGATCGAAGCCGGCAAGGAGGCATTGCCTCCGGCCAAACAGGGCCTGGACTGGCTGCTGCCGAAGCAGGTGCTGGATATCAAGGGCGACTGGGCCGTCAAGCGGCCGGAGGTTCGTCCGGGCGGCTGGGCCTTCCAATATAACAATGCCTATTATCCCGACCTCGACGACACCGCAGTCGTCGTGATGGCGATGGATCGCACGCGGCGCGCTACCCAGAGCCATGAATACGATGCCGCGATCGCCCGGGGCCGCGAATGGATCGAGGGCATGCAAAGCCGCGATGGCGGCTGGGCCGCCTTCGACGTCAACAATCTCGAATATTATCTCAACAACATTCCGTTCTCCGATCACGGCGCGTTGCTCGATCCGCCGACCGAGGACGTCACCGCCCGCTGCGTCTCGATGCTGGCTCAACTCGGAGAGACCGCTCAAAGCAGCAAGGCGGTTGCGGCCGGGGTTGCTTATCTGCGCCGGACCCAGCTCGCAGAGGGGTCGTGGTATGGCCGCTGGGGGCTAAACTACATTTACGGCACCTGGTCGGTATTGTGCGCGCTCAATGCCGTCGGGGTGAACCACCAGGACCCCGTGATCCGCAAGGCCGTGGACTGGCTGGTGTCGATCCAGAACGAGGATGGCGGCTGGGGCGAGGATGCCACCAGTTACCGACTCGACTATAAGGGATTTGAGGGTGCTCCCACGACCGCCTCGCAAACGGCATGGGCCTTGCTTGGGCTGATGGCAGCGGGCGAGGTCGGGCATCCGGCGGTCGCGCGTGGCGTGCAGTACCTAATAGACACACAGACCCAAAAAGGTCTGTGGGACGAGCAACGCTATACGGCAACAGGCTTTCCTCGGGTGTTTTATCTGCGCTATCATGGTTATCCGAAGGTCTTTCCGCTCTGGGCGTTGGCGCGGTACCGGAATCTGAGGAACACCAACAGCAGGGTGGTAGGGGTCGGAATGTGAATTTGCGGACGGGGGACGACGCGTCCGTGGGCAATCGAATTGACCCGCGGCCGGTGCTAATTGTGACCGGTCTGGTGCAGGAGGCGCGCATCGCGGCCGGGCCCGGGATGACCGTTATCTGCAGCAGCAGTGATCCGCAGCAATTGCGGGCACTTCTCACGGTATTTGACCCCACGACGATCAGAGGCGTCATCAGCTTCGGCGTTGCGGGTGGACTCGACCCCACATTGAAATCAGGCGACGTCGTGGTGGCGACCGAGGTCCTGGCCGGCGACACCCGCTGGCTGGCCGGCCTGGCGCTGAATGAAGAACTGATCGCCAGCGTGGCGCTGGGGCGCAGACGGGTGGTCAGGGGTGGCCTTGCCGGCGTCGAACAGGTGGTCGCCGCGAGGGCCTGCAAGGCCGCGCTGCGTTCGGAGACCGGGGCGGCGGCGGTCGATATGGAGAGCCATATCGCAGCCGCCTACGCGGCCGAGGCAGGCCTTCCATTCGCGGCCTTGCGGGTCATCAGCGACCCCGCCCACAGCGCTTTGCCGGCGCTGGCGATGGCCGCGATCAAGCCGAACGGCGACATCGACCTGCGCAAGGTCCTGCGCGGCGTGGCGCGCAATCCACGGACGCTGCGCGCGCTGGTCTCGACCGGGATCGATTTCAATCGCGCGCTGCGCAGCCTACGCGGCTGTCGAGGCTTTCTGCTGGGCGGCGAGGGCCTCGTCGCGGCGGATATCTGACAGGCGCTTCTGCACTTCCGCCGAGAAGATGTACTGCGCCGGACGCTGGTTATCGAGACTGATCTCGGGCGCCATCGGACCGGTAGTCCGCACGCCGCGCAGTGCCACCCACATTGCCTTCAACGGATTGCTCAGGGCTGCGTTCGCTGCGGTCGGCTCGTAGCCGCAATGCGCCATGCAGTCGGCGCACTTCTCGTACTTGCCGGTGCCGTAGGTCTCCCAGTCCGTCGTCTCCATCAACTCCTTGAAGGTCTTGGTGTAGCCTTCGCCGAGCAAATAGCAGGGCTTCTGCCAGCCGAAAATGTTGCGTGCCGGCATACCCCACGGGGTGCATTCGTATTTCTGATTACCCGCCAGGAAATCCAGGAACAGGCCGGAATGCATGAAATTCCACTTCTTGCCCTTGCCGAGCGCGAACACGTCGCGGAACAGCTTCTTGGTCTTGGTGCGGTTGAGGAAGTGGTCCTGGTCGGGCGCGCGCTCATAGGCATAGCCCGGAGACATTGAAACGCCGACTCCGAGCTCCGTCGTGAAGTCGAGGAACTTGGCGATGTCCTCCGCCGCATGTCCATCGAAGATCGTGGCATTGACGTTGACCGTAAAGCCCCTCGCCTTGGCGGCCTTGATCGCAGAGACCGCGCGATCGAACACGCCCTTCTGCGAGACCGCCTTGTCGTGGTGGTCTTTCAAACCGTCGAGATGCACCGAGAAGAACAGATATGGCGACGGTTCGAACAGGTCGAGCTTCTTTTCCAGGAGCAGCGCGTTGGTGCACAACGACACGAATTTCTTGCGCGCCACCAGACCGCGCACGATCTCGCCGATTTCCTTGTGGATCAGCGGCTCGCCGCCGGGAATCGCCACCATCGGCGCGCCGCACTCGTCGGCGGCATCCCAGCATTCCTGCGCCGACATGCGGCGATTGAGGATTGCGTCGGGATAGTCGATCTTGCCGCAGCCGACGCATGCGAGGTTGCAGCGAAACAGCGGCTCAAGCATCAGAACCAGCGGATAGCGCTTTCGGCCCTTTAGCTTCTGCTTGACCAGATAGCCGCCGATACAGATTTCCTTGAAGAACGGTATTGCCATTACAGGTTTTCTTTCTGGACTCAGTAGAGAAGTGGATCAGCCCGCCGCTAGTTCGGCCGGAAGCCGGAATTCGATATTTTCATCCCGGCCAGGCAGCACCGACACCGCAACCGGACCGATACGCCTCAGGGCCTCGATCACGTCATCGACAAGAACTTCGGGCGCCGAGGCGCCGGCAGTGATGCCGACGGCCTTTGCGTCCTTCAGCCAATCCGGGTTCAGTTCGCTGCCATCGGCGATGAGATAACTCGCTACCCCGAATTCGGTGCCGATTTCGCGAAGCCTGTTCGAGTTGGAACTATTGGTGGCCCCCACGACCAGGATAACGTCCACGAGCTTGCTAAGGTCCCTTACCGCAGATTGGCGGTTCTGTGTCGCATAGCAGATATCCCGGATGTCCGGGCCTTGAATGTCCGTAAAACGCTGCTGAAGGGCGGCAATGATGTCCTTGGTGTCATCCACGCTGAGCGTGGTCTGGGTGATGTAGGCCACCGGCGTGTCCGCCGGCATCGTCAAAACCGCCACATCGTCGACGTTCTGGACCAGAACCACGGGCCCGGGAACCTGACCCATGGTTCCCTCGACCTCGGGGTGCCCGGCATGACCGATCAGGATCAGCGCCCGGCCTTTCGCCATGTAGCGCTTGCCCTGGTTATGGACCTTGGTCACCAGAGGGCAGGTAGCATTGAGGACCGGCAGGCCGCGCGCCGCGGCTTCCTCCTCCACGCTCCTCGCCACACCATGGGCGCTGAATACGGTGACGGCGAGCGGCGGCACTTCCGACAAATCCTCGACGAAGATGGCGCCCTTGTTCTTCAGGCTTTCGACCACGTATTTATTGTGGACGATCTCATGACGCACATAGACCGGCGGTCCATACTTTTCGAGCGCGCGCTCGACGATCTCGATCGCGCGCACGACACCCGCGCAAAACCCGCGGGGCTGCGCAAGATACACTTCCATGGGACGCCCGTTACGCAAGTTGCACCAAACTCATTTCTGCATCTCCGTCCGCCCGGATATCTGCAATATCCGCACCATGACCCGTTTCCGCATCCCCAGGCGCGTAGAGGCACAGAGCTTTGTGTCAAAAAACGATGGGCTAGAAAAGGCAGATCGGAAAACGACCAGCCAAAGACACCGGCGGCGGAATCGGTAACATGATACAGTATTCTACAGGCCGCCGCGAATATAGTCCCTAAACCCTCACTTGTTCGTCACTTTACGGCAGGTCAATGCCGGCTATATCAGCCTCTCACAGCGGTTTCGGCATGTTTCGCGCGGCTTGCCCGTGTCCTTGAAGAAGAAAACCATTAAAAAACAACATTAGATCGGCTTGTGGAACTCCGGTAGACAGCGGGCGTTTCCGGCGAGCTGTTAACATTAGAAAGAAAAGATGTGCTGACGAGTATTGTCGTATCGATTGTTAAAGCTTGCACGCGCTTTGCCTCTCTCACTGTCCTGGTCGCACTCATCCTTGCGATAGCGGCGGGCTTCTACACAGCCCGGAACTTCTCCATCAACACCGACATCAACACGCTGATTTCGCCCAATCTGGATTGGCGCCAGCGCGACAATCAATTCGAAAAGGCATTCGATCGCGAGCGAACGATCCTTGCCGTGGTGGACGCCCCGACGCCGGAACTCACCAGCGCTGCGAGCGCTGCGCTCGCACAGAAACTGTCTGGCGATACCAAGCATTTTGAGTCGGTTCAGCCTCTCGGCGGCGGAGAATTCTTTGAAAAGAACGGGCTGCTGTTCCTTCCGGTGGCGGAGGTCGGCCGGCTGACCGGCCAGTTCGAATCCGCAGCACCTCTAATCGAGATCATGGCCGGCGATCCCAGCCTGCGTGGATTGACTGGCGCGCTGGAAACCGGGCTCGCCGGTGTCAAGCGCGGGCAATTCAAGCTGGACAGCACCGAGCGGCCGTTCTCGCTGATCGCCCAGACCGTCGAGAACGTGCTGAACACCGGTTCCGGGACGTTCTCCTGGCGCGAACTCGTTAGCGACAAGCCTTTGACCGACGCCGATCGCCGCGCCTTCATCGAGTTCAAGCCGATCCTCGATTTCAACGCGCTGGAGCCGGGGAAGGATGCGACCGATGCCATCAGGCAGGCCGCCCGCGATCTCAATCTCGGCGGTGAATATGGCGCGCGGGTCAGGCTGACGGGACCGGTTCCGATCGCCAACGAAGAATTCGCGACCGTTCAGGACGGCGCTATCGTCAACGGGATCGGCACCGTGATCGTGGTGCTGTTCATTCTCTGGATGGCGCTGCATTCGCCGAAGATCATCTCCGCGGTGTTCGCGAATCTCTTTATCGGCCTTTCCATCACCACCGCTGTCGGGTTGATGATGGTGGGCTCGCTGAACCTGCTCTCGATCGCGTTCGCCGTTCTGTTCGTCGGACTGGGCGTGGACTTCGGCATCCAGTTCAGCGTCCGCTACCGGTCGGAGCGCTTCAAGAGCAGCGATCTGCAGACCGCGCTGGAGAAGGCCGCCGAATACTCCGCGGTTCCGCTTTCACTGGCCGCGATGGCGACGGCGGCCGGATTCCTCTCGTTTCTGCCGACCGATTACAAAGGCGTCTCGGAACTCGGCAAGATCGCCGGTGCGGGCATGCTGGTTGCTTTCTTGACCAGCATCACGGTGCTGCCGGCGCTGCTGAGCCTGCTCAATCCTCCCGGGGAGAAAGAGCCGGTTGGCTATGCGTTCCTGGCGCCAATGGATCATTTCCTCGAAAAATATCGCGTCGCCATTATCGTCGGCACGCTTCTGATCGCGGTCGCCGGTCTGCCGCTGCTCTATTTTCTGAGGTTCGACTTCAACCCGATCAACCTGCGGAGTCCCAAGGTCGAGTCGATCGCCACCTTTCTCGATTTGAGAAAGGATCCGAACACCGGCGCCAACGCCATCAATGTCATGACGAGTTCGGAAGCCGACGCGAAGAAGATTGAAGCCCGGCTGGAGAAGGTGCCGGAAGTCCTGCGCGTCATGTCGCTGGACAGTTTTGTGCCCGAAGACCAGCCGGCAAAACTGAAGCTGATCGCCCAGGGCGGCAAAGTTCTCAATCCCGCGCTCAACCCGGACTCCATTGATGCCGCGCCATCCGATGACGAGAATGTCGAGGCCTTGAAGGGGACGGCGGAGAGCCTGCGGAAGGTCGCCGGCGATGCCGGGGGTCCGGGCGCCGTGGCATCGCGTCGGCTGGCCGATGTGCTGGCAAAGCTCGCCGACTCCAGTCAAGCCACGCGAGACAAGACCCAGGCCATCTTCGTAGCACCGTTGAAGGTGGTGCTCGACCAGCTCAAGAACTCGCTGCAGGCGCAGCCGGTCAGCCTGAAAACGCTGCCGGCCGATCTGGTGAATTCGTGGAAAACCAGGGATGGCCTGACGCGCGTCGAGGCACTGCCGCGCGGTGATCCCAACGACAACGACACGCTGCGCAAGTTTGCAGCCGCCGTTCTGGCCGCCGAGCCGAACGCGATCGGCGGGCCGGTATCGATTCTCAAATCCGGCGAAACCGTCGTAAGGGCCTTCATCCATGCCGGCCTCACGGCGCTGATCGTGATCGGTCTTCTGCTCTGGCTTACGTTGCGGCGAATAACCGACGTGCTGCTGACGCTGGTCCCGCTGCTGGTGGCGGGGGCGGTGACGCTGGAAATCTGCGTGCTGATCGGGCTGCCGCTCAACTTCGCCAACATCGTCGCGCTGCCGTTGCTGCTCGGCGTCGGCGTCGCATTCAAGATTTACTATGTAACGGCCTGGCGGGCCGGCAGAACGAATCTGCTGCAGTCGAGCCTGACGCGCGCAATATTCTTCAGTGCGATGACGACAGCCACGGCGTTCGGAAGCCTGTGGCTATCGAGTCACCCGGGTACTGCGAGCATGGGCAAACTCCTGGCGCTCTCGCTCGTCACCACGCTGGCCGCGGTGCTGTTGTTTCAGCCGGCGCTAATGGGCAAGCCCCGCGATGTCGGGGAGTAGACAGATATCGCCGACCGGATCGGCCGGCTGTGCGGTCGTCGCCAGCTTTTGACCGGGCATTTTGTGAACCGGATTGGCGGACCCGGTGGTCTTCGGCATGGCGGCTGCTGTTGCCGGCGCCGCGGTCCGAGGCAGCGCACCCGTGGTCTTCGGCGCGCCCTTGGCCATGCTGTTGACCGGGCTTGAGGGAATCGGACCCGCGACGCGGGTCCAGGTTTCGCCGCCGCAGAGAAAGCCCAGCACGCAGCCTTGAATCTCAAGTTGATCGGGACCGACCGGCTTGATCGTGGAACTGTAGAATTGACCGTCCTTGGCGTTATAGACTTGGCCTTCCCACTGATCGACGCCAGGCTTCTTCTTCATGTCGATCAGGATCGGCATTCCCAGGGTCGGCCTGTTCTGTTTTGAGACATCCGGATTGTGCGTGTCGCGACCGCCCGGCGTCTGCTCCCAGGCAACCGCGCCCCACATGCTTCCATTGCATTCCGCAACACGGATGTTGGCGACACCGTCCGCCACCCTCCAGTCACCTGTTGGATCCGCCGCCAGGGCCGGCGCAAGCCCTACCGCCAATAATATGCCGGAATATACTACTTTACGCATGGTGTTTCGTGGGCAGTGCAACATGGTTCAAACCTGTGCTTGACTAGATGATCCGAACGCGGGCAAAACGCCGCATTGAGCGTTTTCAGTTGACGAAATGGCCATCAACCGAAGTATGTAGCGGATGCTATATTCAAATCTAGACGTTTCCGAGATGTTTGTGGACCGCCAGTCGCAGCGCAGTTCCATGCATTCCCGCCACTTAAATGAGCAGCTCGTACGGGTCCTCAAGACAATTGGCTACGATGTCGGCTTTCAGAAGGGTCAAGGCCAGTACCTCTTCGATCGCGACGGCGTGCGCTATCTCGATTTACTGAGCGGTTTTGGCGTTTTTGCGATTGGCCGCAATCATCCGGCGCTGCGCCAGGCATTGAAGAGTGTCCTCGATAGCGACCTGCCCAATCTCGTGCAACTCGACGTTTCGACCCTGGCGGGCGTGCTGGCCGAACGCCTGCTGGAATACGTCCCCTATCTGGACAAGGTCTTTTTTGCGAATTCCGGGGCGGAATGTGTCGAAGCTGCGATCAAATTCGCACGCGGCGCGACCGGCCGGCCGGGCATCGTGTACTGCGCCCATGCTTTCCATGGATTGTCCTATGGCGCGCTTTCGCTCACCGACGATCCCAACTTCCGCGCCGGCTTCGAGCCGCTGCTGCCCGGATGCACGTCTATACCCTTCAACGATCTCGCCGCCCTGGAGCAGGCGCTGTCGTCGCGCCAGGTTGCCGCTTTTATTGTCGAGCCGATCCAGGGCAAGGGCGTCAACATGCCCACCGATGAATTTCTGCCGGGCGCGGCCGCGCTCTGCCGCAAGTACGGCACGTTGATGGTCGCCGATGAAATCCAGACCGGGATGGGGCGGACCGGACGGTTCCTCGCGGTCGAGCACTGGAATGTCGAACCCGACATGGTGCTGCTCGCCAAGGCGCTGTCCGGCGGCCATGTTCCGGTCGGCGCGTTGCTCACCCGCAAGAGCATCTTCGACAAGATCTTCAATCAAATGGATCGTGCGGTGGTGCATGGATCGACGTTCGCGAAAAACGATCTCGCGATGGCGGCCGGCATCGCAACCCTTGAGGTGCTCGAGTCCGAAAAATTGATCGAGGCGGCCGCCAAGCGCGGCGCCGAACTCCGGCTGGCGCTGACCCGGATGGTTCCCGGCTATGAATTGCTGAAGGAGGTTCGCGGCAAGGGACTGATGATCGGGGTCGAGTTCGGCCCGCCGAAGTCGCTGCGGCTGAAGGCGTCCTGGAGCGTGCTCGAGGCCGCCAACAAGGGCCTGTTCTGCCAGCTTATCACGGTGCCGCTGTTCAAGGACCACAAGATCCTGACGCAAGTCTCGGGCCACGGCAGCCACACCATAAAACTATTGCCGCCGCTGACCATCACCGAGGAAGATTGCAGCTGGATCGAGACGTCGTTCGACGCCGTGATCGCCTCCAGCCACAAGGTCCCCGGTGCGATCTGGTCGCTGGGCAAGACCCTGGTCGACAACGCCGTGCGGAAATCGGCGTAGCCAACGCCACCATTGGGCCAAAAGAGTCAGATACGCGCGGTCGGCATCTCATCAAACGTGCGCCCGCGATATTGCCGACCGGTGCTCTTTTTACGAACACCGCCCCACTGCTTAAAGAAAAATGCCGTCCTTGCCTCGCGGCATGCCGCCTCGATCTCCCTGACCCATTCTTCCGACATCGGTCGCGAACGTGGCCCGCTCTCGCCGCCGACGATGGCCCAGTGGATTCCAGTCAAGTCAGCTCCAGCCACGGACCCCAGCAGAGGCTCGAACGAAATAAACCTGACGGCAGCTTTGACTCTGCGCAGGTCGTCAATGCGCGTGAGATAATCGGCACTCTCGACACTTGTCCCGAGCCATACGTTCGCAAGCACAGGCAGTGATGCGGTGATCTCTGCCATCCGATCCGGTCGCTTCGTCAGGATTTGAAACGTGTGCTGCGGAGTTGCCTGCATCGCGCTCCAGACGGCGGCAACGAAATCCGCCGGCACCGCTTCGTGAAACAGGTCCGACATTGAATTCACAAAAATCCGACGCGGTTTTTTCCAGCCCGCCGGTATACCGAGCGCCTTTTGGTCAAGCCTAACCTTGCCGGTCCAGACCGCTCGCTTGCCGCTCTTGCGAGTCAGCCCACGATATTTTTTCATCCCCATCGCATCCAGCCGAGCCGCCATCCGCATTGCATAGCAATTCGTGCACCCGGGAGAGATGACGGTGCAGCCAGCGACTGGATTCCAAGTCGCGTCGGTCCATTCGATTGAAGTGTCAGCCATTGGTTGCCTCAAAGATCCAGTCGCGATTGAACGTTTACGTTTCGAATATCTCCCCAGAGTTTGCGGCCAAGTGGATGCGCGCTTACGAACACAAGCCAGTAAAGCCTTTGACCTCCGGGTCCGGAAACGAGTTCAATACCTTCTGCCGGACTCGTTCCTAACTTTCTGATTTCGGCCAACCAATAATCGAGAAGGTCAGTACGTAAACCGTGATCCGTGCGGTTCACATCAACTGAACCACGCCAACCCGGCATGAACGAGTCAAGAACTTTTCCGTCTGTCACATAACGACGTAGATTGCGCTGAAGATCGAACACGCTGACATGAATCAGCATATCCATCTTGCGAACCGTGGCCAGCTTCCGGATAATTGAAAACGGCAAAACTTCAAGTTTGTAGGGATCGAGGAATGCGAAGTGCAATCCCCACGGATTTAGCGCATCCACGATCTGGTCAACCACCACTTCTGCCGGTTTGCTATAGATGCGAGCGGCACCGCCCAGTGCGGTAATCCGCTGTTGAAGGGCCGACGATTTGTTGCGGTCAAGATCGTTGAGATGAATTTCCGAAAAAAGGGTGCTGCTTCGCTGCGCAGCCTTGTACGCAACAATAGGGCTACCGTCGACAAACTGATCCGTTCCTTTAATTTGCGAACGCCCAGGGCCAGAGAACAGCTCAATATAGCCTGCGCCACCAGTTCCCTTGGGCGGCAAGTACAGCGCACGCACGCTCCTGTAAGCGTCGATGTATTTCTTCAGGCGATCATGCTTTTCGGACACCCACGGGCCAACCTCATCGACGATCAGTCCGTCATCAGGGTCTAAAATATTTGATTTCTTGGCCATGAAGCGATTCCCAAAAGGGAATTAAACCACATCGCTACAACTTGTGGGTTAACGCTGGCAGGCTATCATCGCGGCGATGGGAAAGACCTAGCGGCTCATTTCTATTTGCGCCGACGCCTGGCAGCAGCGCGATATCGATGCGGCGCGTGCTTACTGGCAGGACTACAAGCGGAGCAAGCGCGGGCGAGGCTGAACGGAGACGCGCGAAGGCATTGATGCGATGCTGAGCGGCGATATCGATACCGGCAAGGCGATCCTGCGCGATCAAGGCGACCGTCGGTTTCGAAGAACTGGGCGAAGCAACCGGCGCGCCGCCAAAGAGCCTGATCCGCATGTTCGGACCGCGCGGCAATCCGCAAGCCAAGAACCTCTTCAGCGTGATTGGCTACTTGCAAAAGCGCGCGGGCCTCAGCCTGCACGTCGCGGGCTAGGCGACCTGTCTCCGCAGTCCGTAGGGCGCTCGGAATTTTCAAGCCCGTTACCCCATCTACGAGCTCCGATCAATTTCGGATTTTCCGAATTTAACTTGACGGCCGGGTAGAAACAGGAATATTGCGATTCGGTCTCGTCTCACAGAGGGGCGGCTCGCGATCGTCACTGACGCGGGGCGGGATGCGGTGGACGCGGGCGGCGTTGCAGACGAACGGCGCTGACGCGGACGGCGAAGTCGTGTGGTCCTGACGCCTCGACGCCGGCGTCAAGTTGGCGGAATTAGTTTCCGCCGATAACGGTGACAAGAAAGCCCGATCGCCGGGGAGAGCACGAAGGAAACCGTTAAAACCATTGCGCAGGGAATGCCGGGTGAACCGGTGTGACCGTGGTGACTATGCTCGTGTGCTTTGTTTTATTTTGCACGCGAGGCTGCGGGCGCGGCGGGCGCCCGGCATTCCCTGCGCCCTCTGATCTTCAGGGGACAGGATGTCAAAGCAAAACTCGTGCGAACACGCGGCGAGATCGCGAAGCCGTGGCTGCGAGCAATGCGGCTGTTTGAAAAGTGAAGTCGGTGTGTGCGAAGGGCCGCGTGAGGCTTGCGCGGATTGATTCCACGCTCGTCATTCCGGGCTCGCGCTACGCGCGCCCCGGAATGACGGCTTCGGATACTTCGCGGAGCCTGGTATCGGGCGCGCATTCTTCTCAGCCCGTGGTGCTGGTCCGCATTGCCGCTTCGAATTTCTCGCCGAACTCGGCGAGTTCGTCGGCGGCGAGATCGCTGACCGCCCAGTAGTTCAATCCCCGCTCGCTCCAGCGCCTGATATTGAATCCCTGAATGGTTTCGATCCTGGCGGTATGGGGTTCGGCGCTGGCGGCCTGGGCGACGAACAAATTGATCACGTGCGCGCGCCGGCGGTACACGATGGCGCCGATGGCGCGGGCGTCGACGTAATCGAGCCGGCCGCCGATCAGCGTAAAACCCTGCGCGGTGAGGTCGACCACCGGCGGCGCCACGCCCAGTTTGCCGTTGAACCACGGTTTTACGGTGTGCTGGTCGGTCGAAATCACATCGGTGAGATGTCCGGCCTGCAGGGAACGCAGATGCGCGGAGACGATTTCGGACTCGATGCGCTGCGCGTCATCGTTACGCAGGATAATCGCGACGAGGCCGGTCGCGGCGATCGCCGAGACAGCCGATCCCATGGCAAAGCCCCTGAGCACCGCACGCCGGTTCGGCGCCTGGGCTTGCGGCAGCGCCGCGTCGATGCGCCGGCGAAGCTGAAGCGGAGCCGTATAACGCAAATCGGCGCCGGCCACGGCCTTGCTCATCTGGCGCCAGGCATCAAGCTGCGCGGCGCAGCGCGGGCAGCCAGCGATATGGTCTTCGACCTCACGCGCGTGCCCGGCGTCAAGCTCGCCGTCGATCAGCGCGTGAAGAAGAATTTCAGCCTCGTCGCAGGTCATTTCGGTTGCTCCTCTTCCGCCATCCATGCTGACCGCAGCATGGCGCGGGCGCGCGCGAGACGGGACATTACGGTGCCTACCGGCGCCTCGACGACATCGGCGATTTCGCGATACGAAAGATTGTGAATTTCACGCAGCACAAATGTCTCCCGGAAGGGTTCGGCAAGCGCGGTCACGATCCGCCGGATCGTGGTCGCGTCCCGGCGGCGCAACATCTGCGCCTCCGGCGTTTCCTGCGCTTCGTGCCACAGCGGCGTTTGCCCGGCGTTGTCAGCTACGTCTTCGATGGTATCGGTGGGCGAACTCGCGCGCCGCGCAAACACCACGATGGGCGTGGATTTCGAGCGCCCCTTGAGGTCCGCTTCAAGCCATTCAAGCTGTTCGGCGCCGAGATTGCCGAGACCGCCGGCCTTGAGGTCCACCACATTGACGAGGCCGATGAAGTGAACGCCGCTGGCGTCGAACGAGTACCAGCCGGCGCCCTTTGCGCCGCGCCCGTAGCGCTCGCGATAGAACTTGACCTCTTCGTCGAGGAAATCGTGCTCGCCCGGCACATAATGCACATCGAGCTTGGCCTGCGAGATGATGCGGTCGGCGTTGTCGAACTCGGCCGCCTTCGACAAATGGGTGATATCGCCGGTGTGAATCATGAACGACGGCTTTACCGGCATCGCGTTGATCTTGTTGATCGCCTCCTCGAGGGTGCCGAGCGCGTTGGGATTGGCCGGCTTGTCGAAGCCGACATGGCTGTCGCTGATCTGCAGGAACGTCATGCCGGCCGGCTCGGCGGCCTGCGCGGAACCGACCAGTCCCAGCGAACGGGGCACGCCGCCCGAAATGGTCCAGAGTACGCCGGTGCCGGCCCAGGTCATGCATTCCAGCACCCGGCGGCGGCTGACACCCGGGTTATCATTGTGGTCGTGATCGAACTCGCTCATCGCCAATCTCCATGGACCCTTGATTGGGTTTCCATGGACGTGATCGGGCGAGGCTGGGTTTATTCCCGGATTTGCCGATAGAGCGGACCGGGCCGGCGGCGTAGGGATAACGTTTCTGTGACCTTATCGCGAATCCTCGAGGATCATCGCGGCGCCTTTTTCGGCGATCATCGCGGTCGGGGTGTTGGTATTTCCCGAGGTGATCGTCGGCATGACAGAGGCGTCGGCGACGCGAAGTCCCGCAAGTCCGTGAAAGCGCAGCCGTTCATCGACGACGGACAAGGGATCGCTTGCCGTGCCCATCTTCGCGGTTCCGACGGGGTGAAAAATCGTGGTGCCGATATCGCCGGCGGCTTTCGCCAGCGACACGTCGTCGTCGCCGACCGATGGGCCCGGCAGAAATTCCTCGGGATGATAAGGCGCAAGCGCCGGCTGCTTCATCAGACGCCGCGTGGTGCGGATGGCGTCGGCGGCGACCTGACGGTCTTCGCCGGTCGACAGATAGTTCGGCGCGATCGCGGGCGCCTGATCCGCCAGCGCCGAGCGAATGCGCACGGTGCCGCGAGACGTCGGTTGCAGATTGCATGCGCTCACCGTGATGGCCGGGAAGCGGTGCAAGGGATCGCCGAACTTGTCGAGCGACAGCGGCTGCACGTGAAACTGGATGTTGGCGCGGTCGCGGTGCGGATCCGAACGGGTGAAAATGCCGAGCTGCGACGGCGCCATGGTCAGCGGCCCACGGCGGCGAAACGCATAGTCGAGGCCCATCAGGCCGCGCCTTACCAGCGAATAGTAGGTCTCGTTCAGCGTGCGAATGCCTTCGACCTTGTAGATCGCGCGTTGCTGCAGATGGTCCTGCAGATTGCGCCCGACGCCTTGCCGGTCGAGCACCGTCTCGATCCCGAGCGGCGCCAGCCATTCCGCCGGCCCGATGCCGGAACGGTGCAGCACCTGGGTCGATCCGATCGATCCGGCGCACAGGATCACTTCGCCCCTGGCGCGGGCCTCGAGGACTTCGCCGCCGCTGGTGAAACGCACGCCAACGGCGCGGCCATCCTCGACGATCAGGCGGTCGACCAGCACGTCCTTTTCGAGACGCAGATTGGAACGCTTCAGCGCAGGCTTCAGGAAGCCTCGCGCGGAAGACCAGCGGCGGCCGCGCTTCTGGTTGACGTGGAAATAGCCGACGCCCTCATTGTCGCCGGTGTTGAAATCAGAGATTTTCCGGATCCCCATTTCTGCCGCCGCGTCCCCAACCGCGTCCAGAATGTCCCAGGACAGCCGCGGCGCTTCGATCCGCCAGCCGCCGCCGGTGCCATGCTGTTCGCTGGGCCCAAGAAAATGATCCTCCAGCCGCCGGAACGCGGGCTTTACGTCATCCCAGCCCCAACCGCTGAGGCCAAGCTGACGCCAGTGATCGTAGTCGGCGGCTTGCCCGCGCATCGAGATCATTGCGTTGATGGCGGATGAACCGCCGATCACCTTGCCGCGGGGGTAGGCCAGCGAGCGGCCGTTGAGACCGGCTTCCGGCTCGGTCCTGAACATCCAGTCTGAACGGGGGTTGCCGATGGCGAAGAGATAGCCGACCGGGATATGAAACCAGATCCAGTTGTCGTTGCCCCCGGCCTCCAGGATCAGCACACGGTTGGCCGGATTGGCCGACAGCCGGTTGGCGACGATGCAGCCGGCGGTACCCGCGCCGACGACGATGTAGTCAAAATCACCTTCAAGCCGCTTCATAACTGTTCACCGTGCAGCCGCTTTGGCACCAAAGCCCTGGGCATCAAAGGCCATAGCGTCGCTGCCGCCCGCTGTACAGCGTCTGGAGAGTGTTGGGCGGATCGCGGGTGCATGCTAGACAGGCAAAGCACCCAAACCCGCAACCGAGATTTCCCATGCCCATCGTCAATCGCGTCGCCGATCTGCAACCCGACATTCAGGCCTGGCGCCGGGATATCCATGAACATCCCGAATTGCTGTACGACGTGCATCGCACTGCGGCATTCGTCGCGGAGCGGTTGCGGGAATTTGGTTGCGACGAAGTCGCGACCGGTCTCGGCCGCACCGGCGTCGTCGGCGTCATCAAGGGCCGCAAGCCGGCCGGCCGAGGCGATATCAAGGTGATCGGACTTCGCGCCGATATGGATGCGTTGCCGATCGAGGAGGACACGGATCTTGCTTACGCATCCAAGACCCCGGGCCTGATGCACGCCTGCGGCCATGACGGGCACACCGCGATGCTGCTCGGCGCCGCCCGTTATCTCGCGGAAACCAGGAATTTCGCCGGTGATGCGGTCGTGATCTTTCAGCCGGCGGAAGAGGGCGGCGCCGGTGCTGCCGCGATGATCAAGGACGGTCTGATGGATCGTTTCGCCATCGACCAGGTCTATGGAATGCATAATGGTCCGGGGATACCGATCGGCTCGTTCGCGATCCGGTCCGGTCCGATCATGGCGGCGACGGATGCCATCGACATCCGGATCGAAGGGCATGGCGGGCATGCGGCGCGTCCGCACAAATGCCTCGATTCCGTTCTAGTCGGCGCGCAGCTGATCACGGCCTTGCAGTCCATCGTCTCGCGCAGCGTCGATCCACTGGAATCGGCTGTGATTTCGATGTGCGAATTCCACGCCGGCAACGCGCGCAACGTGATCCCGCAAACCGCCGAACTGAGAGGTACCGTCCGTACCCTGACCGCGGAAGTGAGGGAGTTGGTCGAAAAACGCGTGCACGAGGTCGTCGCGGGCGTGGCGCAAATGACAGGCGCGAAGGTCGACCTGGTTTATGAGCGCGGCTATCCGGTGACGGTCAATCACGCCTCGCAGACCGATGTCGCGACGCAGGTGGCCAAGGAAATCGTCGGCGACGCCAACGTTCATGAGATGCCGCCGCTGATGGGCGCGGAGGACTTCGCCTATATGCTGGAATCCCGTCCCGGTGCGTTTATTTTCTGCGGCAACGGTAATAGCGCCGGGCTGCATCATCCCGCCTACAATTTCAACGACGACGCGATCGTGTTCGGCACGTCGTACTGGATCAAGCTGGTCGAGAACACGCTGGCGGCCTGAAGGCCCCGGATCAGCAGCGCAGCATCCGGGGCACGCCACTAAGCCATGTGCGCCGATTTTCGCAAAAGCTGCGCTGCAATTTTCAAGTCATCGACGAAGCGCTGGTATTCCCGCGCCTTGGTCTCGGCATCGGGCAGCCGCAACAGATAGGACGGATGCACCGTCACCAGCGCCTTGATCCCGTCGTCGAGATCGATCAGGCGCCCGCGAGTTTTGTTGATCGGCGTGATTTTTCCGAACACGCTTTGCGCCGCGGTAGCGCCCATCGCCACCACCAGCGCTGGCTTGATCGAGGCCAGTTCGCGTTCGTACCATTGCCGGCACGCTTTGATCTCCGGCGTATTCGGCTTCTGATGCAGGCGGATTTTTCCGCGCCTCACGAATTTGAAATGTTTCACCGCATTGGTGACGTAAACCTTCGGCCGTTCAATGCCGGCCTCTTTCAGCGCGCGGTCGAGCATCAGCCCCGCCGGTCCGACGAAGGGTTTGCCGGCAAGGTCTTCCTTGTCGCCGGGCTGCTCGCCGACAAGCATCAACGATGCATGCTGCGGGCTTTCGCCGAACACGGTCTGCGTCGCATCTTTCCAGAGGGGACAGGCGCGGCAACCGCTGGCTTCCTCGCTCAGGGTTTCGAGGCTGTGTAACGCAGTCGCCATGGGCATTTTCCGCTTCCTTTGGAGAATATCATTGCTGCGAGCGAGGCTCAATGCGAGCAGGCCGCCCTAGGTTCCTTCGATCCCATTGGGATTGCTCACGAAAAACATAAACGCATGACACGATTGACTCCCCGGGCCATCTTAGCTTTATATTAGAACATATCATGAACAAATGAGCCGGCCGCGGGTTCATTCTAAAGAACCTGTGACGGCCCAACCTTAAGGAGCGGCGCATGACCGGCGTCCGCACGAACACGCTTGCGACTTTGCGCGGCAGCATCGAGCGCATCGAGGCGCACGGCGATGCGTACAGGCCTGACAGGGTGGCGCTCGGGCATGCTGACGCCGATGCGACGCTGCAGGGTGGCCTCGCTATCGGCGCGGTGCACGAGGTATTCACTGAGGCAGGCCGGCAAAGTGCCGCGGCGACCGGTTTTGTCGCAGGCCTTGCCGGGCGGGTGACGGCACGGCGGCCGCTGGTTTGGGTACGGCAGGATTTCACCGAAATTGAATCGGGCGCGCTGTCGATGAGCGGATTGGCCGAACTCGGTCTCGATCCGCGCCTTTTGGTGACGGTGCGCGCGGCGGATGTGGACACCGCGTTGCGGACGGCCGCTGACGCGCTGGCCTGCGAGGCGCTTGGCGTCGTCGTGCTGGAAGTCTGGGGCGAAGTCCGTCAGTTCGATCTCGTCGCCAGCCGCAAGCTGACGCTGGCCGCGCAGGCGTCTGGAGTCACCGGCCTGCTGCTGCGGGTGGCGGCCGAGCCACAGCCCTCAACGGCGGAGACAAGATGGATCGTGCGCGCGGCGCATTCGCCGCCGGCTGCGCATTTAGTGCCTGCGGCGCCTTTAATGCCTGCGGCGTCTTCAGTGCCTGCGGCGTCTTGGAGCGCGTGGGGCGCGCCGGTGTTCGACGCGCAACTTGTCCGCAACCGTCATGGCCCTGTTGGGCGGTGGATCATGGAATGGAAATGTGATGAGTGCCTTTTCGAGAAACCGGCGGCGTATCCTCAGCCTGTGGCTGCCGCGCCTGCCCATCGATCGTATCAAACGTCAGCGCAGCAACGCCGCACCGGCTAAAGCGTTTTCGAGCGAAGCGGGCACCGGCTCGCATAGCAATCAAGTTTACGCAGATTGCTTATCTGCGGTAGAAAACGCGTCAAAACAAAACCCTAGCGATGATCCTTCAAATGTTCCTTGCATTGTCGTCGCCAAACAAAACAACGCGCTGCAAATCTTTGCGCTCGACGACGCGGCCGCGCGCCTCGGCCTTGATATAGGCCTGCCGCTCGCCAACGCCCGCGCCATCTGTCCGCAATTAAAGGTATTCGATGCCGATGAAGCCGCCGATGCCAAGGCACTGAACGCCATTGCCGAGTGGTGCGACCGCTTCACGCCGCTGGTGGCGCTGGATTCCCCGCATGGCCTGTTTCTCGACATCACCGGCTGTGTCCATTTGTTCGGCGGCGAAGCCGCGATGATGCGGCTGGTGTGTGACGTGTTGACCGCGCAAGGTTTTGCCGTCAGCGCCGCCATCGCCGGCACCTCGGTGTGCGCGCGGACGATTACGCGTCATGTCCATGGCCGCATCGTCAGGGATGGCGAGGAAGCCGATGCGGTCAAGCCGCTGCCGGTGTTCGCGCTCGGCGCCGACGATGCGATAACCATTGGCCTGCGCCGCGCCGGGCTGAAAACCATCGGCGATGTCGCCTCCCGCGCGCGTCACGAAATCACAGCAAGATTCGGCGCTGAATTTACGACCCTGCTGGAACAGGCGCTGGGGCAAAGCGATGCGCCGATCAGCCCCCGCAAGCCGCTGCCGGATTACATCGTGGAGAAGCGTTTCGCCGAGCCGGTGGCGACCGATGCGGTGATCTCAGCGACATTATCCAGGCTGGCGCAGATGCTGGTCGGGGCGATGACGCAGCAAGGCAAGGGCGCGCGGCGGCTGGAAGCCAATTTCTTCCGCACCGATGGCGCGGTGCGCACGATCGTTGTCGACACCGGACAACCCGTGACCAGAAGCGAGGTGATCGACCGCCTGTTTCGCGAGCGGCTCGATGCATTGAGCGATCCGCTCGATCCCGGTTTCGGATTCGATCTCATTCGGCTGTCCGCCAGCCGCACGGAAATCGTCGTGCAGCAGCAGCGCGATCTCGATGCCAATGTGCACGACAATGACGAACTGGCCGCCCTGATCGACCGCATCGCCGCGCGCATCGGCGGACGGCGCGTGGTCGTGCATCTGCCGCAGGATACGCATATGCCGGAGCGCGCGGTGATGGCAGCGCCGGCGCAGCATCATCTTGCTGCCGCGGCGCGGGCAGTCTGGCCGGCGCGCGCGGAGGGGGAGCCGCCGTTGCGGCCGCTGCGGCTGTTTGAGCGGCCGGAGGAAATCAAGGTCATCGCGCAGGTGCCGGATGGCCCGCCAGCCCGATTCGTCTGGCGCCGCGCCACCCATGCCGTGGTCCGCGCCGAAGGCCCCGAGCGCGTCGCCATGGAGTGGTGGCGATCGCAAAACGAGATGCTGACGCGCGATTATTTCCGGGTCGAGGACGAGGCCGGCCTGCGGTTCTGGCTGTATCGCGACGGACTTTATGACCGCGAGATCGAGCAGGAAGAAGGCAAGGCCGTTCAGCCGAACTGGTTCATGCATGGATTGTTCGCATGACCATTCATGGCGGCGTTGAGCCAACGCCTGACTATGCGGAGATCGGCGTCACCACCAATTTCTCGTTTTTGCGCGGCGCCTCGCATCCGCAGGAATATGTGCATCAGGCCGGCGAATACGGCCTGCATGCCATCGGCATCGCCGACCGCAATACGCTGGCCGGCGTGGTGCGGGCCTATGCCGAACTGAAAAATCCGGAACTGACGTCCAGGCCGAAACTGCTGATCGGATCGCGTCTCGTCTTCATCGACGGCACGCCGGACATTCTGGCCTATCCGCGCGACCGCGCCGGCTATGGCCGGCTCTGCCGTCTGCTGAGCAAGGGCAAACTCGCCGCTGACAAAGGCGAGTGCCATCTGCGCTTCGAGGACTTGAGGGAATTCAGCGAAGGGCTGCTGCTGGTGCTGATGCCGCCGTACCGGTTTAAGGCCGACGCTCTGACGCGGATGCTGGAGACGATGCGCGGCACATCAGCAGATGGCGTGTGGCTCGCCGCCAGTCTGTTTCATCGCGGCGACGACAAGCGCCGTTTTGCCGGATTACAGCGCATCGCCACATCAGCCGGCGTGCCGTTGCTCGCCACCAATGACGTACTTTACCACGTTCACGAGCGCCGGGTGCTGCAGGATGTCGTCAGTTGCATCCGCGAGAAGACCACCATTGAAACCGCGGGCCGTCTGCTGGAAGCCAACGCCGAGCGGCATCTGAAACCGGCTGCGGAAATGGTCCGGCTGTTTCGCGATTATCCCGATGCGATCACTGAGACGCTTCGCTTTGCCGGGCGGATCGCCTTTACGCTCGACGAATTGAAATACCGCTATCCGGATGAGCCGGTGTCGCCGGGCAAGACCGCGCAGCAGCATCTGGAATTTCTGACATGGCAAGGCGTTGCGAAATATTTTCCCGCTGGCATCGATGACAGACTGCGCGCAACCCTGCAAAAGGAATTGGCGCTGATCAAAAAACTCGATTACGCGCATTATTTCCTTACCGTGCACGATATTGTTCACTACGCGCGGTCGCAGCACATCCTGTGTCAGGGCAGGGGATCGGCGGCCAATTCGGCCGTGTGTTTCATGTTGGGGGTCACCTCCGTCAATCCGGTCGAGGTCGATCTTCTGTTCGAGCGGTTTCTCTCCGAAGAGCGCCGCGAGCCGCCCGACATCGATGTCGATTTCGAGCATTCGCGCCGCGAAGAGGTGATGCAATATGTATTCAATCGCTATGGCCGCCACCGCGCCGCGATTGTTGCCACCGTGATTCATTACCGTCCGCGCAGCGCGATCCGCGATGTCGGCAAGGCGCTGGGCCTGACCGAAGACGTCACCGCCTTGCTGGCCGATACGGTATGGGGAAGCTGGGGTGATGGCCTCGACGAGATGCAGGTGCGGCAGGCCGGTCTCGATCCGCACAATCCCATGATTTATCGCGCGGTGAAGCTGGCGGCCGAACTGATCGAATTTCCACGTCATCTGTCGCAGCATGTCGGCGGCTTCGTGCTGACGCAGGACCGGCTCGACGAATATGTGCCGATCGGCAATGCCGCGATGGACGACCGCACCTTCATCGAATGGGACAAGGACGACATCGACGAAATCAGGATGATGAAGGTCGATGTGCTGGCCTTGGGCATGTTGAGCTGCATCCGCAAATGCTTCGATTTGATCGAGCTGCACAAGAACGAACGCTGGGAGCTTGCGACCATCCCGCGCAAGGTCCCGGAAGTCTATGACATGCTGTGCCGGGGCGAATCGCTCGGCGTGTTCCAGGTCGAGAGCCGCGCGCAGATGAACATGCTGCCGCGCCTGAAGCCGCGCACGTTTTATGACCTGGTGATCGAGGTCGCGATCGTCCGCCCCGGGCCGATCCAGGGCAATATGGTGCATCCCTATCTGAAGCGGAGGGGGATGAAGCCGGAGGACATCGAATATCCCTATCCGAAATACGGCGACAAAAATGAACTCAGGGATATCCTGGGAAAAACCCTCGGCGTTCCCTTGTTTCAGGAACAGGCGATGCGGATAGCCATCGAGGCCGCGAAATTCACGCCGGACGAAGCCAACCAGTTGCGCCGCGCGATGGCCACGTTCCGCCATGTCGGCACCATCCATAAATTCGAAGAGAAGATGGTCGGCAATCTGATCAGGCGCGGCTATCCGGAGGAATTCGCGAAAAACTGCTTCAACCAGATCAAGGGCTTTGGCGAATACGGGTTTCCCGAGAGCCACGCCGCCGCTTTCGCGCAGCTCGTCTATGTCTCGTCATGGCTGAAGCATTTTCATCCCGATGTGTTTTGTTGCGGACTATTGAATTCGCAGCCGATGGGGTTCTACGCGCCGGCGCAGATCGTGGGCGACGCCCGCAAGAATGGCGTCGTCGTGCGCGAGATCGATATTTCCTTCAGCCATGGCGACAACATGCTGGAGGAGCGCTGCGGGAAATATCACGCGCTGCGGCTCGGCTTTCGCCAGATCGACGGCTTCAGGGTCCGCGATCTGGACGACCCGGAAAGCTGGTCGGGAGATGAGTGGTGCCAGCGCATCGTCGCCGCGCGGCAACGCCGCCCTTTCACCTCGCTGGAAGATTTCGCCCGCGACACCGCGCTGCCCAAGCGCGCGCTGATCCTGCTGGCGGATGCCGATGCGTTTCGCTCCATCGGTCTTGATCGCCGCGCCGCGCTATGGGCGGTGCGGCGTCTGCCCGATGACGTGCCGCTGCCGCTGTTCATCGCCGCTGTCGCACGCGAGCAGCCGGACGAGAATGCGCAAGCATTGCCTGACATGCCGCTGCCGGAGCAGGTGGTGGCCGACTATCAGACCATCCGGCTGTCGCTGAAGGGCCATCCGATGGAATTTCTGCGGCCGATGTTTGCGAAAGAACGCGTCATAGCCTGCGAAGACGTCTGTCATGACAATGACAAGCGTTATATCCGGTGCGCCGGGGTGGTGCTGGTGCGGCAGCGTCCGGGCAGCGCCAAGGGGGTCGTCTTCATGACGCTTGAGGACGAAACCGGCATCGCCAATATCGTGGTGTGGCCGAAGGTCATGGAGCGGTTTCGCAAGGAGGTGATGGACGCGCGGCTGGTGCTGGTCGAAGGGTATATTCAAAGCAGCCCGGAAAAGGTAGTGCATCTCGTCGCCGGGCGATTGTTCGACCGCTCGCGCGATCTCGTCGATCTTGCCAATGACACGCTCCGCCGGAAACATGCGTTGCCGGCCGGCCCGGCGCTGATCGAGCCGCTGCATGACGACCGGCGCCAGCATCCGGACAATCCGGCCCAGAAAATCCGCCATCCGCGCAATGTGCGCATCCTGCCGCGCTCGCGGGATTTTCACTAACATATGATCCCGAAAAGTGGCGCCGGTTTTTCGGATCAGATCATGCTCAAAGTAACGATTTGCTACTCAGGCGCGGCGCCGATCGGCGGACCGCCGGGTGGCCGGTGCAGGAATGTGATCGATGCAAACGCGCCAAGCCACGAACCGACAGCCGCGAAGGCGACATAAACCCAGTTCTCCGTATAGCTGATCACAGCGTAAGAGGAGAGCAAATACCATACGCTGCTCCACGTTGCCGCAGGCACGCGCCTGCGCGCCACTACGGCCGAGGTGAACATGACGTAGACCGCATCGGTTGCGGCAGTCGCAAGCAGAACGCCCCCGGCGGTCAATGGATCGATGGCAGCCATTGCAACTCCTTCCATGGTAAGCCAGTGCTTTGAACGTAGGGAAGAGTGACGGTCATGCAAAGTCCTGGAGAAATTCTGGCCGATCTGTGGACACTGGCCGGCGGCGATCTTGCCGCGCTTAACGCCGTCACGCTGACGGGACAAGAACCGCAACTGCCGTCGTCGTTTCGGGTTGCCGCCGCGGCCCAAGCCAGCATTGCCGCGGCCGGACTTGCTGCCGCGCAGATATGGAAATTGCGCAGCGGGCAACCGCAGGATGTCGCGGTCGATATGCGTCATGCCGTCGTCGAATGCCGCTCCGAGCGCTACCTGCGCGTCGATGGCAAGCCGCCGGGTCCGACCTGGGACGCCATCGCCGGGATCTACAAAACCCGCGATCAACGCTTCGTGCGGCTGCACACTAATTTCTCGCATCACCGCGCCGCCGTCTGCAAGGTCCTGAACTGCAGGCCGGAGCGCGACGATGTTCAGGCCGCGCTGATGCAGTGGGACGGCGAGGTATTCGAGACCGCGGCCTATGCCGGCGGCTGCGTGGTGGCGATGATGCGCTCGTATCCTGAATGGTCGGCGCTGCCCCACGCCAAAGCGCTAGCTGCACTGCCGATCTCGATTGAGAAAATCGGCGAGGCCGCCCCAAGACCATGGCCCGCGGGCGACCGCCCGCTTGCCGGACTGCGCGTACTCGATCTGTCGCGGGTGATCGCCGGTCCCGTCGCGGGCCGCACGCTGGCCGTGCATGGCGCCGATGTGCTGCTGATTTCCGGTCCCGATCTGCCGGCGATCCCATGGCTTACGATCGACACAGGCCGCGGCAAGCTGACCAGCTTCGTCGAACTCAAGAACGAACAGGGGCGGGGTGTGCTGCGCGATCTCTTGGCGCAGGCGGATATTTTCTCGCAAGGCTATCGTCCACGCGCGCTCGCAGCGCTCGGTTTCTCTCCGGAGGACGCGGCGCGGCTCAGCCCCGGCATCGTCTACGTGTCGCTGTCGGCCTATGGCCATGTCGGTCCGTGGGCGGAGCGCCGCGGTTTCGACTCGCTGGTGCAGACCGCGACCGGTTTCAATCACGCCGAGGGCCAGGCCGCCGGTGTCGACGGGCCGAAGGAACTGCCGGCGCAAATGCTCGATCACGCCACCGGCTACCTGATGGCGTTCGGCGCGATGATGGCGCGGACGCGCCAGTCGCGCCAAGGGGGCAGCTGGCATGTCCGCGTGTCCCTGGCGCAGACCGGACGATGGCTGTGGAATCTCGGCCGCGTGGCCGATGGATTTAAGACCGAAGATTTGAAGGGCGAAACGGTGGAGCGCTTTATCGAAGCAATCCCCTCGGGCTTCGGTTCGCTGCGGTCGGTCAAGCACTCGGCCGCGCTGTCGAAAACGCCGCCATTCTGGGCGCGCCCGGCGATGCCGCTCGGCAGTCACCCGCCGCAATGGCCGGCGCGCAACTAAGGTCGGGGCTCGCCTCTAAAAATTTAACTTTAAACGCTATGGCTAATCGCGTTTTTAGGTTGTTTGAAACATCAATTTGGCACTATTAGCGCACCGATGAGGCAGTCATTGCCGGAATCATCACCGATTTGACCGGGCCCTATGCTGTCGCAATTTATCAAGGAATTACAGAGACTTGCCGGACAACGGTTGGCCGTTGGCGCAGCCCTGCTGGCCCTTGCCGGCGCTGCCGGGTATGGGCTTGTGCATAACGGTGGGGCAGCGCACGGGTCCTCCGAGATGTCGAGCCAATCCCGCAAGGGATTGCAACGCTACACCCCGACCCCGGCCGAATGGGCCAGCCTGACCATTGAGCCGGTGACCGAGCGGACCTTCCGGGCGGAGACCGTGACCGAAGGCAAGATCGCGGTCGATGAGGATCGCTCGACGCCGGTGTTTTCACCCTATGCGGGCCGGGTCACCAAACTGATGGTCCGGCCGGGCGACAGCGTCATGCAAGGGCAGCCGCTGTTCGTCATCGAAGCCGCCGACACCGTGCAGGCGCAGAACGATTTCATTACGGCCATGACCGGGTTGAACAAGGCCAGGTCGGCGCTCGATCTCGCGCAGCTGCAGGACAAACGCGCCAAGGATCTGTTCGAGGGCAAGGCCGTGCCGCTGAAGGATTATCAGCAGACCCAGGCAACCCTTATTCAGGCGCAAAACGATTTGCGCTCATCGCAAACAGCGCTGGAAGCGGCGCGCAACAAATTGCGAATCCTCGGCCTGACCGACGAGGCCATATCGGCCTTTCAGGAAAAGGGCCGCATCAATCCGGAAACCACCATCTTCTCGCCGATCACGGGCACGGTCGTGCAGCGAAAGGTCGGCCCCGGCCAATATGTGAACTCCGGCGCCAGTGATCCGGTATTTGTGATCGGCGATCTCTCAGCGGTCTGGCTCACGGCCTTCGTCCGCGAAACCGATGCATCGAAGGTGTCGGTGGGGCAGGAGATCGCTTTCAATGTGCTGGCGCTGCCCGGGCGCCCACTGACGGCGCGCATCGACTATGTGTCCGCGGCGATCGATCCCGCGACCCGCCGGCTTCTGGTCCGCGCCACGATCGATAACAAGGACGGTCGCTTGAAGCCGGAAATGTTCGCGAATGTCACGATCTATTCCGCCGGCGATCACCCCGCCGTGGGCGTGCCGAAGCAGGCCTTGATCTATGAGGGCAATCAGGTCCGCGTCTGGGTCGCGCACGAGGACAAGTCGATCGAACTCCGCCAGATCAAGACCGGTCTCACCAATGGCGACCTCGTCGAGGTCGAGGGTAATCTGAAACCCGGCGAGCAGATCGTTACCAAGGGCAGCCTGTTCATCGACCGCGCCGCATCCGGCAGCTAACTTAACTCAGCCCATTGAAAGCTTCGGTCTGAATGGATCGTCTTGTCGCCATTGCCGTCAGCCGCCGCTATCTGATGGTGGGCCTGCTCGCCGTCGTGATGATCGGCGGCCTGATCGCGTTCAAGCAGCTCAATATCGAAGCCTATCCCGATCCGACGCCGCCGATGGTCGACATCGTGACGCAAAGTCCGGGATTGTCGTCGGAGGAGATCGAACGCTACATCACGATCCCGATCGAGACCCAGGTCGCGGGCATCAAGAACCTGCGCACGATCCGGACGATTTCGCTGTACGGACTGTCCGACGTCAAACTGCAGTTCTCGTTCGACTACACCTATGACGAGGCGCTGCAGCAGGTGCTGAACCGGCTGTCGCAGCTGGCGCCCTTGCCCGGCAACGTGCAGCCGGGAATTTCGCCGCTCAGCGCGATCGGCGAAATCTACCGTTATCGGCTGGCCGGGCCGCCGAACTACAGCGTGCTCGACCTTAAAACCCTGCAGGACTGGGTCTTGCAGCGCCGCTTTCGCGCCGTGCCCGGCGTGATCGACGTCACCGGGTGGGGCGGCAAGACCAAGACCTACGAGCTGCAGGTCGACTTCAACAAGCTCGTCGCCAACGGCCTGACGCTGCCGCAACTGCTGCAGGCCGTCAGCAATTCCAACATCAATGTCGGCGGCAATACCGTCGATATCGGAACCCAATCCGCCGTGGTGCGCGGCGTCGGCCTGATCCGTTCGATCGATGATCTTGCCAGCACCATGGTGTCGCAGAGCGGCGGCAACCCGGTGCTGGTCAAGGATATCGCCACCGTGACCGTCGGCGAGAAACCGCGGCTCGGCATCGCCGGCCTCGATCAGGACGACGACATCGTGCAGGGCATCGTGCTGATGCGCCGCGGCGAACAGAGCTCGCCGACGATTCTGCGCGTCGAACAGCTGGTGGCAGCGATCAACAATTCCAGCATCCTGCCGCCCGGTGTGCACATCGAGCGCATCTACGACCGCAAGGATCTGATCGACATCACGACCGCGACCGTGCTGCACAACATGGTGCTCGGCATTCTGCTGATCGTGCTGCTGCAATGGATTTTCCTGGGCGATCTCAGAAGCGCGCTGATCGTCGGCGCCACGATTCCGTTCGCGCTGTTTTTCGCCGTCATCATTCTGGTGCTGCGCGGTGAATCCGCGAACCTGTTGTCGGTGGGCGCGATCGACTTCGGGCTGATCGTGGACGCTACCGTGATCATGGTGGAGGCGATCTTCCGCCGGCTGTCGCAGACGACGGCGCTCTCGGAAGCCGAGCAGAGCCATATTTCGACCGACACCACGATGGGCATGAAAAGCCATGCCATTCTCTCCGCTGCCGCCGACGTGTCGCGGTCGATCTTTTTTGCCGCCGCCATCATCATCGCGGCGTTCCTGCCGCTGTTCACTCTAAGCGGCGTCGAAGGCAACATTTTCGGGCCGATGGCGCGCACCTATGCCTATGCGCTGGCCGGCGGCCTGCTTGCGACCTTAACGATCACCCCGGCCTTGAGCGCGATCATCCTGCCCTCGCACGTGCACGAAACCGAGACCTGGATCATGGCGTTCGTGCATCGGCTCTATGTTCCGGCGTTGAACTGGGCCGTGGGCAACCGGAAACTGGTGATGGCGGGGGCCATCGGGCTTGTGGTCATGACCGTTGTATTCGGCCGCCTGCTGGGGCTGGAATTCCTGCCCAAGCTCGAGGAGGGCAATCTCTGGATTCGCGCCACCCTGCCGCCGACCATTTCGCTGCAGGAAGGCAACGCCTATGTCAACGAGATGCGCAGGCTGATCCGCAGCCGACCCGAAGTGGAAGCGGTGGTGTCGCAGCATGGCCGGCCCGACGATGGCACCGACGCCGCCGGCCTGTTCAACGCCGAGTTCTTCGCGCCACTGAAGCCGGTCAACGAATGGCCGGGCACGCACGACAAGGAGGAACTCACCGCGCAGTTGCTGGCGCAGCTGCAGGACAAGTTTCCCGGCGTCGAGTTCAATTTCTCGCAGTACCTTCAGGACAACGTTTCCGAAGCCGTATCCGGGGTAAAGGGGGAGAACTCGATCAAGTTGTATGGCAACGATCTCCAGGCGCTCACCGACACGGCCAACAAGATCAAGTCGGTCCTCGCCACCGTGCAGGGCATTACCGATCTGGCGGTGTTTACTTCGCTCGGCCAGCCCACCATCCAGATCGATATCGATCGCGCCAAGGCTGCCCGTTACGGGCTGGCCCCCGGAGACATCAACGCCACGATCAAGGTGGCGATCGGCGGCGACACCGCCGGCGATCTCTATGAACCCGGCAGTGACCGGCATTTTCCGATCATCGTCCGCCTTGCACCCGAATATCGGAAGAGCGCCGAAGCGATCCAGAATCTGCGGATCGGCGCGGCGGGCCCGAGCGGCACCATCACACAGATACCGTTGAGCGAAGTGGCGTCGATCAACCTGGTGTCGGGTGCTGCCTACATCTATCGGGAACAGCAGGAGCGCTATCTGCCGATCAAGTTCTCGGTGCGCGAACGCGACCTCGGCAGCGCGATCCAGGAAGCGCAGGACAAGGTTGCCGCGCAGGTCAAGCTTCCGCCGGGATCGCGGGTCGAGTGGGTCGGCGAGTTCGGCAATCTGCAGGACGCCATCAAGCGGCTGTCGATCGTGGTGCCGATCAGCCTCGCGCTGATCGCGGTGCTGCTGTGGTTCAATTTCGGCTCGATGGTCGACACGCTGCTCGCCATGAGCGTGATCCCGATGGCGATTTTCGGCGGCGTGCTCGGGCTTTTGATAACGGGCATTCCGTTCAGCGTGTCCGCCGCGATCGGGTTCATCGCGCTGTTCGGCATCGCCGTAATGGACGGCATCATTATCCTGTCGCAGTACAATCAGCTGATCGATGAGGGGTTCGATCGGGTGAAGGCCGTGATCCGCACCGGCGAGCTTCAATTTCGGCCGGTGCTGATGACCTGTGTCGTCGCGGGTGTTGGGCTGCTGCCGGCGGCGATGTCGGCGGGGATCGGATCGCAAGTGCAAAAGCCGCTGGCGGTGGTGGTCGTCACCGGCATGATGCTGGCGCCGCTGGTCATTCTGGTGACGCTGCCGGTGCTGATCTCGTTCTTCTCGCGCCGGGCGCGGTGAGCATGAGTGGGCACGTGCCCATGTCTGTTGCCCACTCCGATTGTGGTTGACGCATCCTGACGGCTGTCCCTTGATTGCACCAGGGATGAAAACCGCAGGAGAACGCCATGCGGACTGGGGAACACCAGGGTCGAACCGCCGGAACCTCTGATCAGATTCTCGGCGAAATCCGGGATTATTGCCGCGCGACGCAAACTGCGGAATCCACTTTCGGGCGGCTCGTTGTCAACGATGGCAAGCTGGTATCGCGATTGCGCGACGGCGCAAAGATCACCACCGGTACCCTCGACAAGGTCCGCGCCTATCTGTCCGAGTATCGCTCCGCGTCACCGTCTGCGCGAAGCAAGCCGTCTGCGGCGGTCAAGCTGGTCAACGGCGCCGCCGCCACGACCGATGTCGCTCCCGCCGGCTTCCGGTTCTTCGACAACCGGCAGAAATATCTTTTGTTCGTGTCGACCTGCAGCGAGAAGACCGACATCGCACACCGGATTTCTCTCGAACTTGGCAATCTGCAGCCGACGCCGCCGGCGCTTCGGATCTTCGATGCAGGTGTCGGCGACGGCACCGTGCTGTCGCGGGTGATGCGCGCGCTGCACGCCCGCTTCCCGACCATGCCGCTCTATGTCGTGGCCAAGGAAATCAGCTATGAGGATGTGCGGCTGATGCTTGAAAAGATGGCGGACCGCCTGTTCGAACATCCGGCCACGGTGCTGGTCATCACCAACCTCTACTATGCCGAGGCGCCGTGGCTGACGCCGCGCTCTGCGACATCAGCGCAAAGTCTGATCTGGAAGGATGTCGCGCTATCCGGCAACACGGCTCACGGCTTTGCCGAGCAGATCGGAGAACTCGAAGGGTTCTTGGCCGAGAACTGGCGTGCTGGGATCAGTCCGACCACCGGCAACCCGGTCTATACGCGGCCCATTATCCTGACGTTGCGGCGCGAGGATCACTCGTTCCTGCTCGATCCGATCATGCCGCGGCCCGGGCGCGTGATGGCCGATTACGATCTGGTCATCGCCTCGCAGCCTTATCGGGCGAGGGCGAGCGTCGAATTCAAGGCATCGAAAGTGGTTACTCCGCTGGTTAGGTCGCTGCGGCCCGGCGGCCGGCTGATCGGCATCCATTCGCACGGCAACGATCCGGGGATCGAGATCATCGATCAGGTCTGGCCCGGCGACAATCCTTTCAAGACCGATCGCTACGCCATCCTGCGTCAGGTCAAGCATGAGCTTGGCGCGGAGGCGCGGCACTACAATTTCAACGCATCGTCCGACGCCCGTTCGATCTTCCGCTATCACATGCACACGCTTCCGGACGAGGTCAGCGGCCCGATCGGAACGTCGACGCTGTTTGCCGCCTGGAATGCCGCGATCTATGTCGCGCAAATCGAGGACGTCAGGCTGTCGGAGGTGGTCCGTGATGGCCGCTACCTCGAAGCCACCGACCGGGTGCTGAAGAGGCACGGCGGTCTCTGGTTCAATGACGAAACCTATGTGATTTCGCGCCGTCGCGCCTAAGGCCGATCCCGACCCGAAGGGCCGCGCCAGCGCAAGGCGGGAACCGGTTTTCGGAAAGGATCAAACCCCGGAGTCGCCTGTGACCGCACCCGATCCTGCTTCGTCCCGCGATCTTATTGCGCTGCTGTCGTCCGCCTCCGTCGAGGTTTCGTCGCGCGGACATCAGTTGCAGGACTTGCGGGATAATTTCCGTCCAGGCACGGATGTGACGGTCACCTTCCTGCCCGGCGACAACTATCGCCACAACGTCGACACGGCCTCCGCGCTGCGCCGCGCCGGTTTCAATCCGGTCCCGCATATCGCCGCGCGCGAAATGCCGTCGCGCGAAGCGCTCGACGATTTTCTGGCGAGGGCCCGAGGCGAGGCTGATGTAACGCGCATTCTTCTGATCGCCGGCGATGTTGCGGCTGCGAAAGGTCCGTTCAAGTCGAGCCTCGATGTTTGCGCCAGCGGATTGATCGAAGCGCGCGGCATCGCACGGTTAAGCGTTGCCGGTCATCCCGAAGGTCACCCCTATCTGGAAGGGGCGAACGCCTTCAAGGTGCTCGAAGCCTGGCGGGACTGGGGCCACCAGACCAACATCCACGTCGATGTCGTGACGCAATTCTGTTTCGAGAGTGCGCCGATTCTTGGATGGATCGGTGAACTCAATGCGCGCGGTGTCGGCCTTCCGGTCATCGTCGGTCTCGCCGGTCCGGCGACGCCTGCCACGCTGACGAAATTTGCGCTCCGCTGCGGCATCGGCAATTCGATGCGGTCGCTGCGCAGCCAGATTGGCCGCTTCGGCCGCCTTTTGACCGATACCGGGCCCGATGATGTCATGCGCGGTCTGCGGTCGGCGCCTGAAGCTGCGACGGCGTCGATTGCCGGATTCCATCTGTTTCCATTCGGCGGCCTGCGCAAGGCCGGCGCCTGGTTACGCGATTATGGCCAGGAAACGCTTCGGCAAATGGAGCGAGCGGTTTCTTCGACAGGCGATCCTCAGAACCCGTAAAGCCGCGCCGGATTGTCGACCAGAATCTTTTTGCGGATCGACGCGTCCGGCGCCCATACCGGGAGCTGATTGAGCAGACGGCCGTCGTCGATCTGAAACAGCGGCGTGAGCTCGGTCGGCTTCTTGCAGGGCGGCGTCACCGAATTCGGATGCGGCCAATCCGTGCCCCAGACGATGCGGTCGGAATTCGCCGCAATCAGTGCGCGCGCGAGCGGGGCCGCGTCGGCATAGTCGGGCGCGAGCTTTGACGCCCGAGAGGCGCCGGAGATTTTCACATAAGCCTTGCCCGATTTCACGAGCTCCAGCAGCTCGGCGAAGCCCGCTTGCCCCGGACCGAGTTCGGCCTGCGCGCCGCCGAAGTGGTCGAACACGACCGGCACCGGGGAGGCGGCGACGAGATCCTTGATCGCGGAGATCATCGCCAGACTCGTGAACAGCTGGATATGCCAGTTGCGGCTCTTGACCCGCGCGACCGCGGCCTGAAAACGCGGGCGGCCGACCGCGGGATCGCTGACGCCTCCGGTTGCGAGGTTGAGCCGGATGCCGCGGATGCCTGCCTGTTCCATGGCATCGAGATCGCTCTCCGGCGTCTTGTTGTCGATCACGGCGACGCCGCGCGCGGTCGCGCCGCGCGCCTTCATGCCGAATAGCGTGGCGGAGTTGTCGGTGCCGTAGACGCTCGGCGTGACGATCACCACGCGCTCGATGTGCAGCGCCTTGTGCAGGGCCGTCATTTCCTCGGGCGACGCCAGTTCCGGGGTATAGACGCGGCCTGAGAAGAACGGAAATCTCTCGGGGTCGCCGTGAATGTGGGTGTGGCAATCGCAGGCGCCGGCGGGAACGTCGAAATTCACCGGCGTCGACGGCTGGGACGCTTTCGCATGTGCAGTTCGGTTGGGCATGGTCACTCCCGCAGCAATCGAGGCAAGCAGAATACCGCGTCTGGTGAGCATCGGTTCACTCCCGGTGTTTTCGCGTTTCTTGTTTGCACTGCGCGATAGAATAGCACGTCCTACCTCAGCAACGCACGCGCCGCGCGGATCAGGTCGGCATTGCCTGCAGCCTCCGCTCCGGACGGCAGGAGTTTCCCGTCCTCAAGCCCGATCCGCGCATCGAGCCCAAGGCGAAGGGCTTCGCGATAGAACGGCCACATCGTATTTTCCAATCCGTGAAGCAGGCGCGGCAACGGGATGTCGGCCCGATCCAGAATTTCCATGATCTGGCGAACGGCCTCTGCGCCCACTGAAAATTCCTTCTCGTCGATTTCGATCAGAACCCGAAGGCAGTTGCCGGCGCTGGGATTGGCCACGAACTTTTCGGCGTCGGCTGCCGACCACAGGCCGGCCTCGACGCCGATGCCTTTCTCGAGCACCAGATCGATGACTTCGGCGGCGTCTTCCTCGATCAGATTGATCGACACATAATCCGGCAGCACCTGCCATGCCCGGATCTGTTGTTGCCGTGCGCGTCCCCGCGGAGCAATCCACCACCCGGTCGAGACGCCAATGGCAATCCCGGGCACGCTGGCCCTGATAGCCTCGATTGCGCGGGCGGTGTCGTCGGGGTGCAGGCTCTCCCGCCCCGCGGCGTCGCGCGAATGAATGTGCAGCTGCTGGGCGCCGGCGTTCACGACCGCTCTGGCATCCGCCGCCAGTTCACGGGGCGTCAGCGGGGTCGCGGCATGAAAGCCCTTGTCCCGGCCACCGTTCAGGCATGCTTGAAGCATCGGACGGACCCCGGCAAGAACATCAAAACCCAATGTCCCAAGGCTGATGGAGCCGGTCAAGCCGGGCGGTCGTGCGCGTAGAAGACCCGCTTCTGACTGGCCTATTGCCCCGACGGCGTGCGCAGGCCGTGCCAGGCGTCGCGCACCTGTTGGTAGTGCACCTCCGGCAGATAGTCCGGCGTGTTGAGCGCCAGTGTCTTGACGTCGAGCCTGCCGATCGCGCTGAGCAGCGTGTAGGAGGCGATCACGCGATCGCGCTGCGCGCCGATCAATCGCGCCTTCGCCGAAATCAGATCCTGCTGCGAGTTCAGCACGTCGACCGTGGTGCGCTGGCCACCCTGCGCCTCCTTCCGCACGCCCTGCAGTGCCACTCCAGCCGCGCGTACCTCGGATTCCGATGCCGCCACCGCGATCTTGGCGCCTTCGTTCGCGACCCAGGCGCCGATTGCTGCGGTGCGCGCCTGATTGCGAACCTGATCGAGTACCAGCCGGCTTTGCGCCGCCAGTTCCTTGGCCTGCCGTGTTTGCGACGCTGCGGTGCCGCCATCATAGATCGGCGCGTTCATCTGGCCGAGGATGGTGGCCTGATCGGTCCTGAAGGTGCCGAGGGTCTGATCTGACTGGCTGCTGTGGCTGGCATTGCCCTGCAGGGTGATGGTGGGCAGCAGGCTGCTTTCGGCGACATGGATGGTGGTCGAGGCGACATCGACGTCGAAGCTTGCGGCGATCACGGCGGGATGGCCCTTGAAGGCGAGTTCGGTGGCCTCGTCGCGGCTGCGGGGCAGATAGCGGTCCACGGTTTCGGCGGGACTTAATTGCCCGGGCGGGTTGCCGATCACCTGGGTGTAGGTCGCCTGGCTGATGGCGAGATTGACTTCGGCGGCGTTCAGATCAGCCAGACCGCGGCTCAGCCGCGCTTCGGCCTGCGCGGTATCGGTCGGAGTCACGTCGCCGGCATTGAGACGCTTTTGGGTGACGCCGAGGGTTTCGCGCAGGAATGCGACATTGGAGCGTTGCGCTTCGACCAGCGACTGATTCGCCAGCACGTTGGTGTAGGCGGTGACCGCGTCGAGCAGCACGCCCTGACCGACATTGCGCAAGGCCTCCCGGCCCGACTGCACCTGGAATTCCGCCACGCGTACGCTATTTGCGGTCTTGAAGCCGTTAAACAGGGTCTGCGTCACCGTCACCCCGATGGTCCAGGGTCTCAGGGTCGCGGATTGAACGGTGTTGTCGGGCAGCAGGTTTCGCACCGCCTGCAATCCGCCGCTCAGGCTGGCGATGATCTGCGGCCTGTAGCCCGCGAGCGCCAGCGGCACGTTCTCGTCGGTGGCGCGCTGGCGCGCCCGTTCGGCATTGAGCTGTGGATTGGACTGATAGGCCTTGGCCAGCGCCTCCGGGAGGGCTTCGCCCCAAGCCGCGGTAGCGGAAAAACTTAACGCTGCGGTGGCGGCAAAACCGACCCAAGCTGCAAGGCCAAGACAAATGCCCGATCGAAGCACGCGTCTTCCCACGTGGCCAACTTTAGCGGCACGCCCAATCATGTGATCCCGCAACCCCAGCCGTCCGCCCCCGCCGACGACTTCGACACCATTTACCTGTTTAGAGGGCGCTGCCGCCACAGGCAAATCGTGGAGCGCAGAAACCCCATGAATTCAGTCGTTTGCTGTTGCCGGTTCGTCACAGACGAATATCCGGTGAAAATGCGCTATAGCTGCCGGCGGCCAGTGCCCCGGTTCCGAAGTTCGTGATACGTTGCCGCACCCTCTGGCACGAACTTCGGAAGCAAAGGGCCACTAGCAAATAAATAATCCTAGTGCCGGCTTTTTCGATTTGAAGTTCCTGACACGATCTTGCGGCAACCGCTGTAGGAACTTCAAATCGGCGGCACTAGCGTCCGATTCTACGCAGCGGCCGTGCCAACCGCGCCTGGGCTTGCACTTGATGCCGAAACTGTTTTCCGACCCCGGGGCGATCGCGGAGGATATCATCCGCGATGTCGGGACCAATCTCGTGGTCGGGTTGCCGCTCGGGCTCGGCAAGGCCAACCACATCGTCAACGCGCTCTACGCGCGCGCCGCCGCCGATCGCGCCATCAACCTGACTTTCTTCACCGCGCTGACGCTGGAGAAGCCCAGGCCCTCGAGCCTGCTTGAGCGCCGCTTCATTGAGCCTGTGATCGAGCGCCTGTTCAGCGGCTACCCCGACCTCGTCTATGTCGATGCGCTGCATGCCAATGCATTGCCGCCCAATATCCGGGTGATCGAGTTTTTCTTTCTGGCGGGAAGATGGCTGCATGTGCCGTTCGCGCAGCAGCACTATATTTCCGCAAATTACACCCATGTTTCGTCGTACCTGCTGGCGCGCGGGCTCAACGTCGTCACCCCGCTGGTGGCGAAGCGCGTTGTCGAGGGCGTGGCGCGCTACAGCCTGAGCTGCAACACCGATACCTCGCTGGATATATTGCGCGCACGCGCCGAGGGCCGCGCATCGTTCAAGATGTTCGGGCAGGTCAATTCCGAACTGCCGTTCATGCCGGGCGCCGGCGACCTGCCGGCGGAGGAATTCAGCGCGGTGCTCGATAGTCCCGAGACCGACTTTCCGCTGTTCGCGCCGCCGTCCGAGCCGATCAACGACACCAGATACGCCATCGGTCTTCACGCCGCTGGCCTGGTGCGCGACGGCGGCACGCTGCAGATCGGCATCGGGCAGATCGGCGACGCGCTGGCGCAGGGGCTGATCGTTCGCCATCGCGACATTGCGCAATTTCGCGAGATCATGAAGCGGCTGGCGCCCGGAACGGAAGCGCTCCCGGCGCCGGAAACCGGATCGTTCGAAAATGGTCTCTACGGCGTCAGCGAAATGCTGACCGAGGCGTTTCTCGGCCTGATCGACGCCGGCATTCTCAAGCGCGAGGTCGATGGCGTGCTGCTGCACGGGGCGTTCTTTCTCGGGCCGAAATCATTTTATCGCGCGCTGCGCGACATGACGGCGGACCAGATAGCGCGGATCCAGATGATGCCGGTATCCTTCACCAATGAGCTCTATGGCGACGAAGGCGCCAAGCGCCGCGCCCGGGTCGACGCCCGCTTCGTCAACAACGTGATGATGGCGACCCTGATGGGGGCTGCGATTTCCGACAGCCTTGAAAACGGACAGATCGTGAGCGGCGTCGGCGGTCAATATAATTTCGTCGCGCAGGCGTTCGCGCTGCAGGGTGCGCGCTCGATTCTCACGGTCGAAGCGACGCGGCAGGGCAGGGTCAGAACGCATTCGAACGTCCGCTGGAGCTATGGCCACGAGACCATTCCGCGGCATCTGCGCGACGTTGTCGTCACCGAATACGGCGTCGCCGACATCAGGGGAAAATCCGACGCCGATGTGATCGCGGCGATGCTGCAGGTCGCGGATTCCCGCTATCAGGCCGAACTCGCGCGGCGGGCCAAGGACGCCGGCAAGCTGCCGAAGAATTTTGAAATTCCGGCTGCACACCGCGACAATCACCCCGACCGGATTGCGAGCGCGTTGAAGCCTGCGCGCGAGGCCGGCTTGCTGCCGTCGTTTCCGTTCGGCAGCGATTTCACCGACACCGAGCAGCGGCTGATTCCGGCTCTGCAATTGTTGCAGGACGCGCAGCGTAGGCCGCAGCGCCTGCCGGGATTGTTGTGGCAGGGTTTCACCCGCATCCCGGATGCTGCCGACAGTGAATGCCTGGCACGGCTCGGCCTCGACCGCCCGGCGACACTGTCCGAACGCGCCTGGCGCGCGCTGGTCAGCGCGGCGTTGGCGCGGAGTCGCGAGGCCTAAGATGGCAACGCCATCATTGCGAGGAGCGAAGCGACGAAGCAATCCAGTCCTGCTCGGCCTCTGGATTGCTTCGCGGAGCCTGTCATCGGGCGGCGCTTTGCGCCGACCCGTTGGCTCGCAATGACGAGAAGCGATCAGCCTGACGAGACCTACCTGTTCCTGTTCACCGGCTTGCGCTTCTCGATGAACGCCGCCATGCCTTCGGAGCGATCTTCCAGCGCGAAGGTTGAGCGAAACAGGTCGCGCTCGACGTTGAGTCCTTCGGACAGCGGCGTCTCGAACGCGCGGTTGATGGCGCTCTTCGCCATCTCGGCCGCGGGGCGCGACATCGAGGCGATTTTTTCGGCCGCCGCGAGCGCTTCGTCCATCAATTTGTCCGCCGGCACGACGCGGCTGACCAGGCCCAAGCGCTCCGCTTCAGCGGCATCCATCATCCGCCCGGTGAGACACAGGTCCATTGCCTTGGATTTGCCGACCGCGCGCGTCAGCCGCTGGGTTCCGCCGATGCCGGGGATGGTGCCGAGCGTGATTTCCGGCTGGCCGAATTTCGCGGTATCCGCGGCGATGATGATGTCGCACATCATCGCCAGTTCGCAGCCGCCGCCGAGCGCGTAGCCGCTCACGGCCGCAATCGTCGGCTTGCGGCAGTTGGCGACGCGGTCGCCTCCAACAGCGATGAAATCGCTGGAGAACATGTCGATGAAGCTTTTCGGCTGCATTTCCCTGATATCGGCGCCCGCGGCGAAGGCTTTTTCGCCGCCTGCCAGCAGAATGCATCCGATCTTGTCGTCGGCTTCAAGCGCGTCGACCGCGGCGGCGATTTCCCTGAACACGCCGAAGGACAGCGCATTGAGCATCTTCGGGCGATTCAGCGTAATGATGCCGACCGCGCCTTTGCTCTCGACAATGATGTGTTCGAACGTGCTCATGGTCCACCCCGCGCCTGACTTCGCGGGCAATGTGCCCGCTGGCGGGGTGGGCTTCAAGTGCCGTCATATGCCGAGTACATCGTGTCCCGGACGCGGTGCAGCGTTGCTCCGCAGAGCCGGGACCCAAAACGTGCCGCCATGGGCCCCGGCTCTGCAGCGTACCGCCGGAGTCGCGCGAAGCGCGATCCTGAGGCGCTGCGCAGCATCCGGGGCACGGGTGCGCCTACGCCATGAACATGCGTGCGGCGGAGGCCATGGTCAGCAGCGCGCCGAAGCCGATGAAGATTTTCCCGATCAGGGAGGTCTGGTCCCAGGTGGAACTTTCGTTGCTGCTGGCGGCCAAAACAGGCGCGACAGGCGCGACAGGCGCTTCGGCCGAGGCCATCGCCAGGGGCGCTGGCTTGCCTTCGCGCAGCGTGCGATCGACCTCGTTGAGCTGATCGGCGGAGACCACCTGGGTCTCAGCGGCCGGCTGGGAGTCGGCCGGATTGCTCGGCGCCGTCTGCAGATTGTCGTTGGCCCGCGCGGACATCGCCTTGGCGTTCGCGGCCGGTGTGTCGGCGGATGTCAGTTGTGCATTGGCGTTGGCCACCGATGGCGGGATCGCGATTGAATTGTCGCCGTCGTTACCAGCAACGTCGGTTGCGGCGGCTTTCTTGTCGGTCGAGGATTTCAGCGCCATCTTGCCGGATTTGCGATGCGCGTACTTTTTCCAGTGGCGCGAGCCGTGTTTGGCGTATTTGTTGAGCGCAATGGGTGCCCCCGCCGCACTTTCCGGTTTCGCACTGGCGGTCGCATTGTCTGCGCCCGCCGCCGCCTGCGACGGCCCCGCGAAACACACAAAGAGCCCTGTCGCTAGTATCAACGCCGAGCAACCGCTGGCTTTGACAGTCATTTGGCAATCTCCCCGTCTGCCCAGCCCCCGAAACGAAATGAGACCCCGCGGCGTGTCCGCAGCGGGGCAGAAAAAGGGAATCTTCGGGCGAGTCCGGGCGAAAACGGGGCAGCAGCATTGTGCCGGTGAGCACTTCGGAACAGTGCGTTCGCGAAGTCTTTTTGGAATCAAGGCGGCGGGTGTCAGCGCGGTCGAACGATGTTATGAGCTTGCCGGTACGCAATTTGTCGTCGCGATTCCCAAACCGAGCGCGACGGTTTCAACGCCGCTGGAAGCATTTATCACGACTTCGTGATTGAAGCCTTCGGGCGTAACAAATTGAAAGATCGACCGAATTGCAATGTGGGAGCGCGCGTGCGCGAACGTGAAGACGAATGGACCGGCCTGATGCGGTCGGCCATTGCAGGGGATGATGCGGCGTATCATCGTTTGCTCAAGGCCGTCACGCCGGTGCTCCGGGCCGCGGCGCGCCGCGGTCTGGCGCGGGCCGGGCAACCGGTCGATCAATCCGAGGACATCGTGCAGGACATTTTGTTGGCGGTGCATCTGAAGCGGCATACCTGGGACGCCAACGCGCCGTTCGCGCCATGGCTGTTTGCGATCGCGCGCAACAAGCTGATCGATTCGCTGCGCCGCCGCGGCCGCCGGGTTTTCGTTAACATCGACGATTTCGCCGAGACGATCCCGAGCGAGCCGGCCGCGGAGACTGCTCCGGCGAGCGAGGTCGCAGCGCAGCTGCAGTCCCTGCCGGCGCGGCAGCGCGACGTACTGCAGTCGATCGCGGTCGACAGCGCGTCGATCAAGGATACGGCGGCGAAATTCGCGATGAGCGAGGGTGCGGTGCGCGTGGCGCTGCATCGCGGGCTTGCCAGTCTCACCGCCAGACTACGGGAACAATGAGAATGGAAACCGATCAGCTCATTCGAACCCTCGCCGCCGATAACGCGCACCGCGCCCGGCCGGTCAAGTTCGTGCTGGCGCTGGCGTTGCTGGCAGCGGCGCCGGTTTCGGTGGCGATGTTCTTCGCTGCGTTGGGCGTCAGGCCGGATGTCATGACCGCGATGCGCAATCCGTTCTTCGACCTGAAGTTTGCGGTGACGCTGGCGTTGGCGATCTCGGCCATCGCCATCAGCCTGCATTTGTCGCGGCCGGAAGCCTCGCTGCGCGGCTGGGCGTGGCTGCTGTTGATTCCGGCCGGACTTCTCGTCGCCGGGATCGCAGGCGAGATGGCGCTGCCGCAGCGGCTGCCGATGATGACGCGGCTGGTCGGCAGCAATTCGCGCACTTGCATGACGGCTATTCCGCTGCTGTCGCTGCCGCTGCTGGCGGCGGCGCTGATCGGCTTGCGCCACGGCGCCCCGGCGCGGCCCGTGGTCGCCGGCGCGATCGCCGGATTGTTGTCGGCGGGTTTGGCGGCGACGCTGTACGCCTCGCACTGCACCGACGATTCCCCGCTGTTCGTGGCGACCTGGTACACGACAGCCACCGCGCTCGTTACCGCCATCGGCGCGCTGGCGGGATCGAAGGTGCTCAGGTTTTAGCTCTTCTTGAGCTGTTGACCCTTTTAACGCGAGGGAAGAGGATTGCCAGGAGACTTGGAGTCGCCGGCAAATGAACGATTTTGCTCTGCCCGAGACGCGCTACGCGCTGAGCGGCGACGTCAACATCGCCTATCAGGTAATGGGCGAAGGACCGGTCGATATTATTCTGGTTCCGGGCGTGGTCTCGCGTGCCGATTTCATGCATGAAATATCCGGATATACCGCATTTTTACGCCGCCTATCGAACTTCGCCCGCGTCGTTGCTTTCGACAAACGGGGCCAGGGATTATCCGATAGAATATCCGGTGCGCCCTCCCTTGAGCAGCGAATGGACGACGTTCGCGCCATCATGGACGAGATCGGCTCGCGACGGGCCATCCTGCTCGGATTCTCCAAGGGCTGTCCCATGAGCGCATTATTCACCGCGACATATCCGGACCGCGTGTCGCACCTCATTCTTTTTGGCGGCTTTGCCCGCGCCGCCGACCGTATCGCACCGGATGCCCGGGAGGCGAACGTTTCTCACCTCGAGTAGAATTGGGGCACCGGTGTGATGGTCAAGGCTGCGATCGGAAACCAGGTGCCGACCCCGGATACGGTCGCCCAATTCGCCAAATTCGAACGGCTATCGGCCAGTCCCGGAGCCCTCAAGACGGTGATACTGTGAATCGTCAGATTGATGTCACGTCGATACTGCCGAGCGTCCAGGTTCCGACACTTGTGATGCATCGTCGAACCGATATTCAAATGCCGGTCGCGCTGGGCCGCAGTCTGGCGGCGCAAATCCCCGGCGCCAAATATATCGAATATCCCGATGGCGATCACGCCTTCTGGACCGGCGATGTCGATACGCTGCTAGTCGCCCGATTCATTCAGTTTGAAGGGTAAAGGTGCTTGAGTTTGATACGTGCATTGGGGGTTGTGAACTGCCAATTTGCCCCGGTGTTATTGG
>Ga0208355_1000036_pt1 | contig 66221 bp, 57 predicted proteins | sample NGESurdeep072012_6_FD_184458 | JGI IMG/M metagenome (GOLD analysis project Ga0208355, IMG submission 184458) | Arctic peat soil microbial communities from Barrow, Alaska - NGEE Surface sample 210-3 deep-072012 (SPAdes) | ecosystem: Environmental > Terrestrial > Soil > Wetlands > Peat ... | reverse complement strand
GGAGCCGATCCAGTGTCCGACGCTCTCGCGCAACGGCTATGGCGGGCACGCGATCGAGGGGATCGGCGACAAGCACGTCACCTGGATTCACCACGTGACGAACATGGACGCCGTGATGGCGATTGACGACCAGGAGTGCCTGCTCGGGCTGCAGCTCGTCGCCGAGCCCGCGGGGCGCGACTTCCTCGCCTCGGAGGGCGGGCTGGGCGAAGCCGCTCACCGGCTCTCGACGCTCCTCGGAGTCAGCGGCGTCTGCAACATCCTCGGCGCGATCAAGACCGCGAAGTGGCTGGGGCTCGGCAAGGACGACGCCGTCGTCACCGTGGCGACGGACGGCCTCGACCGGTACCCGTCGGTCCTGCGCCGCCTCGAGAAGACGACGGGCCCGCTCTCGCGTGGGGCCGCCGAGGCGCGTCTCGCGTCGATCTTCCGCGGCCAGAAGCTGGACTGGATCACGGAAGGGACCGTCGAGAACCGGGAGCGCTGGCACAACCTGAAGTACTTCACGTGGGTCGAGCAGCAGGGAAAGACCGTGGCCGAGCTCGACGCGCAGCGCTCCGAGAACTGGTGGGCCGACCAGGCCGCGCTCGCCGGAGACGTGGATCGCCGGCTTCGCGAGGCGCGCGGCTGGTGACGGGACCGGTCGCCGGGTCGGCCGGCGCGGGCGGGCTCGCGATCACCGGCGGCACCGTCGTCACGCTCGACCCTCCCGCGGTCGAGCGCCGCGACGTCCTCCTCGGTGCCGAGCCGCGCCGGTCACTCGACGCATCGGGCTGCCTCGTCATGCCCGGCCTCGCAATCGCCCACACGCATCTCTATTCGGCGCTCGCGCGCGGGATGCCGGCCCCCGCTGAGCTGCCGCACTCCTTCCGGGAGATCCTCGAGAAGGTCTGGTGGCGGCTCGACGCCGCTCTCGACGAGAAGTCGCTCGAGGCCTCGGCGGAGCTGGCCCTCCTCGACGCGGTTCTCTCGGGCGTCACGGCGGTGATCGACCACCACGAGTCCCCGTCCTTCATCGCAGGCTCCCTCGACGTCCTCGCGCGGGCGGCACGGTCGGTCGGTGTGACGGCCGCGCTCTGCTACGGGGCCACGGACCGGCACGGCCCGGAAGGCGCCCGCGAGGGCCTCGCCGAGTGCGAACGGGCGATCCGGGAGGGCCTTCCCGCGATGGTGGGCCTCCACGCCGGCTTCACCGTGTCGGATGAGACGCTCCGCTCCGCGGCGGATCTCGCGAGGCGAAAGGGGGCATGGCTCCACGTGCACGTCGCCGAGGACCGCTGCGACGAGGGCTCCTTCGCTCGCCTCGAGCAGAGCGGCGCCCTCGGGCCGAAGGTAATCCTCGCGCACGGCGTCCACCTGTCGGCCCCCGAGCGCAAGCGGGCGGAGGAAGCCGGTGCCTGGATCGTCCACAACCCGCGGAGCAACCTCCAGAACGCCGTCGGGTACGCGGACCCGAAGACGTTCGGCTCGCGCGTCGCCCTCGGGACGGACGGCATGGACGCCGACCTCTTCACGGAGGCGCGCGTCGCGTACTTGCGCGCCCGCGAGGCTTACGGGCCCGAGGGTGGCATCGACGCCGTCGCCCTTCTCGCGAGCAGCCAGCGCTTGGCCGATCTCGCGCTCGGAAACAGGCCGGGTGACTGGATCGTCCTCGACTACGACCCGCCCACGCCTCTCGCGGCGGCGAACCTCGCGGGGCACATCCTCTTCGGGCTGGGCGCGCGTCACGTCCGCGACGTCGTCGTGAACGGTGAGGTGGTCGTTCGGGACGGGAGGCCCGTTCGCGTGGACGCGGCCCGGGTCCGCACCCGGGCGCGCGAGGAAGCGGCCCGGCTCTGGAAACGGATGGCGTGAGCACGCTCCGCCCGCTCCCGCTCTCCGTCCTCGTGCGCCGCGCGACGGACGAGTTTCCGACCGGATCGGTCTACGACCTTCCCGTGCGCCACGTCTTCAGGGGTTTCCCGGGCCTCGACCTGTCCGTGAGATTCCACGGCCATCGCTGTGCGACGCCCATCGGCCCCGCCGCCGGCCCCCAGACGCAGCTCGCGCAGAACGTCGCGCTCTCCTTCCTGGCGGGTGGAAGGATCCTCGAGCTCAAGACAGTGCAGGTGAACGACCGCCTCGTGATCCCGCGCCCGTGCATCGACATGCGGACCGTGGGCTTCAACGTGGAGTGGTCGCAGGAGCTGACGGTCGAAGACTCCCTCCGCGAGTACGCAAAGGCGCGGCTCCTCGTCGCGATTCTCGCCGACCTGTGCGGCATTCCCGACGCGGAGCGCGACTTCGTCCTCGATGTCTCCGTCGGCTACGACCTTCAGGGCATCCGGTCACGCAAGATGGCCACATTCTTCGACGGGGTTCGCGACGCGAGCGCGATCCTCGACGAGGAGCGCGCGGCGCTGCGCCGGGAGCTTCCGGCCTCACTCCGGCATTGCGCTGACGTCCCGTGCCCGGAGCGTCTCTCGGACTCGGTCACGCTCTCGACGTTCCACGGCTGTCCGGCGGAGGAAATCGACGCGATCGCCCGCCACCTCCTCGTGGAACAGGGCCTCCACACGATCGTGAAGCTCAATCCCACGCTCCTCGGCTACGAGGAAACGGAGGAGATCCTGCACGGCCGGCTCGGATACGAGCGCATCGCGCTTCGGCGCTCGGCGTTCGAGAAAGACCTCAGGTGGGCCGACGCGCTCTCCATCGCGCGCGACCTCGCGGGGGAAGCCGCGCGCCGCGAGCTTGGCTTCGGATTCAAGGTCACGAACACGCTCGTCGTCGTCAACGCGGGCGACTTCATGCCCGGCGACGAGGCGTACCTTTCCGGCGAGCCGCTCCACGTCCTCGCGCTCGGGCTCGGGCTGAAGCTCCGCGAGGAGCTGGGTGCCGCCTTCCCGATTTCCTTCTCGGCCGGGGTCGACACGGCGAACGTGGCCGGCGTCGTTGCCTGCGGCTTCGTGCCAGTGACGAGCTGCACGGACCTCCTGCGCCCGGGCGGCTACCAGCGCCTGCACCGGCAGGCCGAGGCCCTCGCGGCGGCGATGGGTGAAGCGGGTGCCGCGACGCTGCCCGCCTTCATCCGGGCGCGCGCGGGGCACGCGAGCGGCAACCTCGCGGAGGCCTCTCTCACGAACCATCGCCGCGCGGCCACCGAGGCGCTCGGCAACGCGCGTTACGCGGCCGGGCGCACGGGAAAGCCGCCGCGGAAGATCGGCTCGCACCTGCACCTCTTCGATTGCATCAACTGCGACAAGTGCATCCCCGTCTGCCCGAACGATGCGAACTTCGCTTACGAAACGCCGCCGAGGACGATCGCCTACCGCGACCTCGTCGTCGAGGGCGGGCGTCTCACGCCCGGAGAGGAACGGACGCTGGCGCTGGGCGGCGAAAAGTCCTCGCCGCACCAGCTCGCGAACTGGGCCGACGCCTGCAACGACTGCGGGAACTGCGACGTCTTCTGCCCCGAGGACGGCGGCCCCTACATCGAGAAGCCCCGGCTCTTCTCGTCCCTCTCCTCTTTCCTTTCCGACGCGCCACGTCCCGGCTTCTTCGCGCAGCGGGAGGAGGACGGCTCGCTCGCCGCCCGGGGACGCTGGGGAGGCCGCGACGTGGAGCTGCTCGTCGCGCCCGGCGGCTCGGCGCTCTTCCGGGATGGCGTCGCGGAGCTGCGGTTCGCATCCGCCGGGTCCGCGGCTCCCGAGGAAGCGCGCCTTCTCGCGCCGCCCGCGCCCGAGGGGCACGTCGTGCCCGTGGGCCACTACCACGCGCTACGCGCGGTCGTGACCGGGCTTTTCGCGCCGGGGGCCGTCTCCTGGCTGACCGCGACTTTCCCGGATACGTCCGCATTGGAGATTTCGAGATGACGACGACCGCCTCGATCGACCTTGCCGCCGCGGATCGCCTCCGCGGCCGGAGCCTCCTCCTGACCGACGACGCCTCGACGGAAGAGCTCTCCGCCCTTCTCGCCGTCGCCGAACGCCTCGCCGCGCTGGACCGCGCGGGAAAGAAGACGGCGCTTCTCCCGCACGAGCTCGCCTACGCGCTCTTCTTCGACAACTCCACACGGACCAAGTCCGCGTGGGCGGGTGCCGCGGCCCGGCTTGGCATGCACCCCGTCATCGTGGACGGCTCGTCCACGCAGGTCTCGCACGGCGAGACCGCGGCCGAGACCGGCGCCATGCTCGGGATGAACGCACACGCGCTCGGCGTGCGGCACGACCTGATTCTCGGCGAAGGCAACGCCTTCATGCGCGACGTGAAGAAGGGCATCGACGACTACCTCGCGGCGACGGGCGATCCGCGAAGCGTGCCCGTCGTGAACCTCCAGTGCGACATCGACCATCCGACGCAGACGCTCGCCGACCTCTGCTGGCTGCGCGAGAGGTTCCCGGAGGGCCTCGCCGGAAAACGCATCGCGGTGTCGTGGGCGTACTCGCCGAGCTACGCCAAGCCGCTCTCGGTCCCGCAGGGGCTCATCATGCTCATGACGCGCTTCGGCGCCCACGTGACGCTGGCGCACCCGGAGGGGTACCGTCTCATGGACCGGTGCCTGTCGTCCGCCGCCGCGCACGCCGCGTCCTCCGGCGGCTCCTTCCGAACGGTCTCCTCGATGGACGAGGCGTTCGAGAGCGCGGACGTCGTCTATCCGAAGAGCTGGGGGCCCTACGACCTCATGCTCTCCCGCGTCGACGCGAACCGCGCGCGCGATGCGAAGCGGATGGGGGAGATCGAGAAAGAGGCCCTCGAGCGCAACGCCCGGCATAGGGACTGGATCTGCGACGAGCGGCGGATGAAGGCGACGCGCGGAGGCGACGCCCTCTACATGCACTGCCTGCCCGCCGACATCGGGGCGGAGGTCTCGCCTGGCGTCATGGCGAAGCACGCCACGAACGTCGCGTGCGAGGCGAACTGGAAGGTCTACGTCGTGATGGCGCTCCTCGCGGCGGCGAAGGTCCCAGGCCTCGCCCGCCGGCTGGAGGCGTTGTGAGTGAAATGGAGACGAACACGATGAACGAGCTCGACGCCCGGATTGCCGAACTCGCGGCCCGCTACCGGCCGCTGGCGGCAGAGATTCTCAGGGAAGTCATCCGGATCCCGGCCGACTATGTCGACCGCCCGCGCAGCGCCGGCGGCGACCCGAGTTGCGGACTCTCGAACCACGAGAAGCCGAGGCTCGAGTACCTGAGGAAGAAGATCATCGAAGCCGGCGCCGTCCGCCGGGCCGAAGACGTCGGTTACGACGGCTACGGGAACCTCGTCTGGACGGTCGACGACCCGTCCGACGGCGTCCCGGCGAAGGACAAGCGCGTCGTCTACTTCGACGGCCACACCGATACAGTGAATTCGCTCCGATCTGCCTGGAGGGGGAAGACGGGCGGCGTGGACGCCTACGACGGGCTCGTCGACTCCGCCGCCGTCAAGCGCGACTTCCTCAAGGGTGAGCTGGGATACCTGCCGCCCGACGCCGAGTGGGACAACCTTGTCTTCGGGCGCGGCTCGGCCGACCAGCTCTCGGGAGTCGTCACGCAGGTCATCGCGACGAAAATCCTGCTCGAGCTCGTCCCGCTGGGCGCGCTCCGGGGCGCGATCGTCCGCTCGTACGCGACCGTGACGGAGGAGGACAACGACGGCGGCGGGCCGCAGTATCTGGTGAAGAAGGTCCTGCCGGGCGCCGCGCCGGAGCTAGTGCCAGACGCCGTGATCCTCACCGAGGGGACTGGGGATTCCTCGAAGGGAGCACTCGGGATCTATCGCGGCCAGCGCGGCCGGATGCAGATCGAGGTGCGCGTGACGGGCAAGTCCTGCCACGGATCGATGCCGTGGGAAGGGAAGAACCCGCTGGAATGGGGCGCGCCCATCCTCGCCGAAGCGGCGAAGCGCTACGAGGCCCGCGAGGGATTCCTCGACCACCCGTTCCTCGGCCACGGCACGCGCACAGCCTCGTGGGCGCGCCTCGACACGCCGAGCGACTGCGCCGTCCCCGAGCGGTTCGTCTTCCGCTTCGACCGGCGCCTCACGATCGGGGAGACGCCGGAGAGGGCCGTCGCCGACGTCGAGGGGCTCCAAGCGGTGGCCGCCGCACGGGCGGCGGGGCTGACCGTCGACGTCACCGTGCCAACCTACGAGGAGCCCACGTGGACCGGCTTCGTCCTCCACAACCCGCAGATCTACATGGGCTGGCTCACACCCGAGGAGCATCCGGCGATCCAGGCCGCCGTCGCGGCGTACCGCGGCGTCGTGTCGCCGCACGTGGCGGCCGGAGGCGATCGGGGCGCCCGCCGCAGGGAGCCGCGCGTGGACCGGTGGATCTTCTCGACGGACGGCGTCGGCTTCCCGGTGCCGAAGGACGACGTCTCGATCGCCGTTCCGGAGAAGAAGCGCTGGGTCACCTCGGGCGCCGTGAAGCACCCGGCGATGCTCGGCATCGGGCCCGGCATCGAGCAGAACACGCACAAGATCGGGGAGTGCGTCGACCTCCGCGAAGTGGTGGATGCCGTCGCGCTGCTGGCCCGCTTCCCGAGCGCGTTCGTGGCGGCCTCCGGCTAGGGAACGATCCGTGTCGCGGCGCGCGTGAGCCGGTCCATGACCGCGCGGCCGATGCCGCGGCGCGGGATTGCGAGCGCGAGAAGCTCCGTCCCCCGGCGCTGCGTGCGCAGCGCCGCGAACAGCGCGCGGGCGATCTCCTCGGGGGTGTCGCCGAGGGGAAGAATTCTTTGCTTCGGAAAAAGGGGAGAGAGGCGGCTCGGGCAAAGGATGAGCGCGCCGGGATGCCTGCGAAAGTAGGAAAGAAGAGAGGACTTTCTTAGAAAGAGAATGAGCGGGCGGCTCGGCGCGTAGTGTGTGTACTTCGTGCCGGGGCTGACGGCGGGGGAGCCGGGGGCGGCGGCGCGCGTCGCGGGGCGCGCGCCGCCGCTGCCCCGGAGCTCGGGGATCAGGGTACGCAGCGCCTCCTCGGTCACGGCGCCCTGGCGGAGGACGACCGGATGTGGTTCCAGCGCGAGGACGGTGGATTCGACGCCGTGCCGCGTCGGGCCGCCATCGAGGACGAAGACGCCGGGAAAGTCCTCCGCGACGTGCGCGGCCGTCGTCGGGCTCGGGTGCCCCGAGACGTTCGCGCTCGGCGCGGCGATCGGCACGGCCGCGAGGCGGACGAGATCGCGCGCGAGCCCCTGCGGCATCCGCACGGCGACGGTGTCGAGGCCGGCAGTGACGAGGGAGGGAACGAGAGATTTCTTGGAAAGAATGAGTGTCAGGGGGCCGGGCCAGAATCGTGCGATGAGCTTCTTCGCGCGCGCAGGCACCCGCCGGGCGACCTTTCTAAGCATCTTCTGATCGCTCACGTGAACGATGATCGGGTTGTCGGGAGGCCGCCCCTTCGCCGCGAAAATCTTCGCGACCGCCTTCTCGTCCAGCGCGTTCGCCCCGAGGCCGTAGACCGTCTCCGTCGGGAACGCGACGAGCTCCCCGCGGCGCAATCGCGCCGCGGCCGCGCGCAGGGAGCGGGCACTGGCGGGGTGGACGTTCTTCCCTCTCGGCGTCGCCATCCGGCGATCTTAGGGCCAACTAGCCCTCGTTCGAGGCGTCCGAAAGCAGCGCCAAGTCTGCCAGATCCTTCGGCCGGCCGGTCGCGCGCTTGTTCAGGACGAAATCCGCCCTTCCGATGACCGGAGCGACGACTCCCGGAAGATTGACGGACGTCCGTCGAGGCCAGGCCTCGTCGACTCAATGCCGGTTTCGGAACGTATGAACGACATTTCGACGAACACGCGGTTCATCGGAGAGTCCCTCCTTGAACATCCACGCTTGAAGGGTCAGCGGCCATACCATGGCGACGCGCTCCGAAGGCGTCAAGCGGAGGACGTCCGGCTCCTTTCCCTCATCCTCGAGGCGGAGCTTTCGGACGGGCCAGCGCGATCGTTCTTCTTTCGTCGACACCCGGAGGATTTTACTCTGCCCCGACCTCTTTACCGCATCGCCTCCATCGGCGACAGGCGCGAGGCGCGGATCGCGGGGTAGAGGCCGAAGACGAGCGCGAGGCCGATCGCGACCGCCCATGCGACCGCGAGGCCCATCGGGTTGACGACGAGGCCCCACGGGAACATCGGAGACAGGGCGCGACAGAGCACCGCGCCGCTCACCGTGCCGATGCTCGCCCCGAGCGCCGCCAGAACGCAGGCTTCGAGGAGAAACTGCACGAGGATCTCGCCGTCGCTCGCGCCGAGCGACTTGCGGAGGCCGATCTCGAACTTGCGATCCGAAAACGAGATGAGCATGACCGAGAGGACGCCGACGCCGCCCACGAGGAGGACCGACGCGGCGAGGCTGGAGAGCACGACGCGCCATCCGCGCATTTCTTCCATGAACCCCGCGTAGCTCTTCGCGGCCTCGGACTCGAGGTCCTTGATCTCGACGTCCTCGATGCCGTGGTGGGCCTGCTTCGTCCGGCCGAGAACGAGAGCCGACACGGCCACGAGGTCTCCCTTTTTCCGGAGCTTCACGGCCACCTGGGTGAGCTTGTGGTCCGCGTCCATGCGGTCCATGTACGTCTCAAGCGGGATCATGATGCCGTTCGAATCGAGCCACATCTCCTCGTTGAAGATGAGAACGGGCCCCTGCAGGCCGACGATCCGAAACGGCACGCCGTCCACGAGGACGTCGCGGCCGACGGGCTCCGCGCCCCCGAACAGCTTCGCGCCCAGAGTCGAGCCCACGACGGCGACCGTGCTGTGGCGCCGCCGGTCGTCGTCGGTGAGGCCGCGCCCGGCGGCGATCGGGCGATTCATGAGGAGTGCGTAGTCGGGCGTCAGTCCGGTGACCCACATGCGCTCCGTGCCGCCGGCCACCCGGACGCTCGTGCGCTTCGTGGCCCGGGGGAGAAAAGCGACGACGGCGGGATGCGGCGCCGCCAGGCGCGCGAGATCCTCGTAGCGCAGGCCCGGGCTCATCGCGAAGCGCTTCTGCTCTTCCGTCGTCTCGGCCGTCTTCGGCTGAATCACGACGGTGCCGTCCCAGCTCATGCCCGCGAAGCCGGTCGAGACCTTGTCGAGGACGCCGTCGAGAACGGAGGTCATGACGACGAGCGCGAAGACCCCCAGCATGAGGAGCGTCAGCGTGAGGATCGAGCGCAGCTTGTGTGCCCACAGCTCGACGAGCCCGCCGGCAATGACTTCCCAGAAGAGATTGAGTCGGGCGGTGAGCGAGCTACTCATAACGCAGCGCCTCCATCGGGGAAAGCCGGCTGGCCTTCCACGCCGGGTAGAGCGCGAACAGGAAGCCGAAGGCGGCCGCGAGGGCGAAGGCCCACAGGAAGCTGGCAGGCTGCATGTAGAGCTTGATCTCGAGGAACGACGTGATGATCTTCGAGAAGGCGACGCCCGCCGCGAATCCCGCGAGGGCCCCGAGGCCCGTGATCAGGAGCGCCTCGGTCATGAACTCCTTGAACACTTCGCGGCCCGAGGCGCCGATCGCCATCTTCACGCCCACTTCGCGCACGCGTTCCTTGAGCGTCGCCATCTGGATGTTCACGTTCACCATGCCGCCGCCGATGAGGGACAGGACGCCCGACAGCATGAAGATCATGTTGTAGACGTCGCCCTGGCTCTGCCGCTTGCGCATCCGCGCGGCGACGTCGTCGATGCGGAAGTCCTCCTGCTGGCGGTGGTTTCCCCGCAGGATCGCGGTGAGCCCTTCGCTGAAGGCCTTCATGGCGCCGAGGTCCCGAATGCGGAACGCGACCCTGTCGACGCGCTGCCACCTGTCCCCCTGCATGCGGCGCGCGACGAGCGTCGACGGAACGGCCACGATCCGGTTCCGCCACGCGAACTGGTTCCCCTGCCCGTCGCGCCACCGGAACACCTTTTCGGCAAACGTGCCGACCACCGAGACGGGGATGTCTCCTAGCCGGACCGTCTGGCCGACGGCGTCGCCCGTCGGAAAAAACGTGGCGGCGGCTTCGGCGCCTAGGATCGCGACCGGGCGACCGTTCTCGAACTCCTCGGAGGAAAACTCGCGGCCCTTCTCGATGGCGTAGCCATTGAGGGCCATGTAGTCGCCCCCGATGCCGGTCAGCTGCCGGTCCTGGTCGGCGTAGGGCGAGCGCACGCGCGCCCGCGCGAACTTCTGCTGCATGACGCCGGAGACGGCCTTCGTGTCGAGGGCTCCTCCTTCGTTCGCGTCCTCGTTCCGGAGGCCGAGATTCGCGGCCTGGAGCGCGGTGGGCTGCCCGTCGCGAATCGCCTCCGAGGGCTGGACGTTCAGGCGGTCCATGCCGCCGAGCTTCATCCAGCGCTCGTCCGAGCGCCTGCGCTGGCTGTCGGAGATCGAGAATCCGCCGAGCACCGACGCGACGCCGAGGATGACCCCGAGCGTCTGGAGCGTCGAGCGGCCGAAGTTCTCCCGGATCTCGACCCAGGATCCCGCGAGGCGCTCGCGGAAGGCGCCGCTCAGCATCAGGCCGCCTGTTTCTCCGTGACGTCGGAGACGATCAGGCCGTCGCGCAGCTCGACCCGTCGTTCCGCGAGGGACGCGATGTGCGGGTCGTGCGTCACGAGCATCACGGAGTTCCCCTGCCGGTGCAGCTCCTTGAAGAGCGCGAGGACTTCCTCGCCCGTTTTCGAGTCGAGGGCGCCCGTCGGCTCGTCGGCGAGGAGAAGCGCAGGCGTGTTCGCGAGGGCGCGCGCGATCGCGACACGCTGCCGCTGGCCGCCCGACAGCACGCCCGGCAGCACGTTCGCCTTCTCCGGGATCCCGACGCGCTCGAGCAGCTCGAGTGCGCGGCGCCGGCGCTCCTTGCGGCCGACGCCCGCGTAGAGCAGCGGCAGCTCGACGTTTCGCGCGATGGAGGCTCTCGGCAGAAGGTTGTAGCTCTGGAAGACGAACCCGACCTTCTCGTTGCGGATGCGCGCGAGCGCGGCGCCGGACAGGCCTTCCACGTTCGTGCCGTCGATCGCATACGAGCCTTTCGTCGGAGAGTCGAGGCAGCCGATGATCGCCATGAGCGTCGACTTGCCGGAGCCCGAGGGGCCCACGAGGGCCACGAACTCGCCCGCCGAAACGGTGAGGTCGATGCCGCAGAGCGCGTGCACGGCCATGCCGTTCGACCCGAAAACCTTCGTCAACCCGTGTGTCTCGATGATCAGGCGCATGTCAGTTGTCGTCGTCCTTCTCGACCTTCTTCTTCGTCGGGTCCTCGAGCGCGACCTGCTCGCCACCCTTGAGGCCCGACAGGATCTCGACGCGCTCGAGCGTCGCGATGCCGGCGGCGACGGGGACGGCCTCGTAGTAGTCCTTCCAGTGGTCCGAGAGCCACACGTACTTGCCACGCCCGTTGAGCCCCTGCTTGGCCGCGGCGAGAAGCTTCGGCTTGAGATCGCTCTTGAGGCGGTAGGCGACGGTCTTCCCGTCGGCGCGCTGGAGCGCCTCGAGCGGAATCGAGACGGCCTTCTCGCGTTTCTCGCCGAGGATCTCGACGTTCGCGCTCATGCCCGTGCGGTACGAGTCGCCGAGCTCGTCGAGCGCGACCTCGACCGGGAAGACCTTGATCTTGTCCTGCAGCTTGGCGGCGGGGGCCACGAAGCGCACCTTCCCCGTGAAGACCCTCTGCGGATACGCGTCGAGCGTGATCCTCACGGGCTGTCCGACTTTCACCTTCGCGATGTCGACCTCGTTCAGATTGACCCGGATGAGGAGTGTCTTGAGGTCGGCCACCGTGAAGAGGACGGTTCCCGCGTTGAACGAGGACACGCCGGACGTGACGGTCTCGCCCAGCTCGACACCCTTCGTGATGACGACGCCGGACATCGGGCTCGTCACGCGCGCGCGCTGCGTCAATGCATCGCCGGAGATCGGGATGCCGTGGCGCTCGACGATCTCGTAGCGCTGCTGGGCGGCCTTGACGTTCTCGGCCGCGAGATCGCGCTTCGTGACGAAGTCCTTGAGGGTCTCGCTCCCGATGAGGCCCTCCTTGAAGAGGCGCTCCTGGGACGCGAGCTGACGTTCGGCGTCCTTCAGCGCGACTTCGGCTTGCGTGACGCCGGCCCTCACGTCGGAAAGGGATTGCGCCTGCGTGACGTCGGGCTCCACTTCGGCAAGGACGTCTCCGGATTTCACGATGGCGCCGTCGCGAACTTTGAGCGAAACGACGCGGCCCGATACGACGGACTTCACGTCCACCTTGGTCTCGGGGTCGACGACGCCGACCTCGCGAACGCTCACCTGGAGATCTTCCGCCTGCACCTTTCCCACCCGGAACGGAGGGGGCTCGGGTTCCTTGCCTTTGTCTTTGCCTCGGGAAGCGAAGAGGACGCCTCCTCCCGCGAGCAGGAGCACGCCGGCGGACGCCAGGATCCATTTGAGCTTCTTCGACATACGAGACCTCTCGACGGGATATACGGAGGCTGGGCAAGAAAGTTCGCTGGCGGCTCACTCTCGCTCCCGGCCTCTACAATCCCCGGATGGACGAGGCGCTGATACGGCAACGCGTGGCCGCGGCGAGGCGGATCGTGGTGAAGGCCGGGACGAACGTGATCATGCGCGACGACGGCGCGGTCGCGCTGGGGTGCCTGTACGGGCTCATCGAGTCCGTCGCGAACCTGAAGAAACAGGGGCGGCGTGTTCTGATCGTCTCCTCGGGCGCCGTGGGACTCGGGGCGCAACGGCTGCGTCTGGAAAAGAAACCGGGCTCGCTCGCCCTCAAGCAGGCCTGCGCCGCGATCGGGCAGAGCCGGCTGATGTCCGTGTATGAAGAGGGCTTCGAGAAGATGGGCCTCCTCACCGCGCAGGTCCTTCTCACCGAAGACGACTTCACCGACCGGACGCGTTTTCAGAATCTCTCGGCGACGCTCGAGAAGCTCTTCGAGCTGGATGCCGTGCCGATCCTGAACGAGAACGACACGGTCTCGACGCTGGAGCTGGAGCCGCCCGACGGCAAGGGCGCGCGCAGTCTCTTCGGCGACAACGACCGGCTCTCGGCGCTCGTCATGAGCAAGGTGAGGGCGGACGTCCTGGTCATCCTCTCCGACGTGGACGGCCTCTTCACGGGCAACCCGGCGCACGACCGCGCGGCCACGCTCATTCCGCTCGTCCGGGAGTTCACGGAAAAGATCGCGCGGTACGCCGACGGCGGAAGCGGGCGCGGCCGCGGCGGCATGGCCTCGAAACTGGAGGCGGCGAGGATCGCGACGGGCTCGGGCGGCGTCGCGATCATCGCGAACGGCCGGACGCCCGGAGTCCTCGACCGGGTCTTCGCGGGCGAGCGCGTCGGGACCGTCTTCGTGCCGCGGGCCGGGACCAGGACATGAGAGAAAGCGCGGTCCTCGAGATCGTCCTGCGTGCGCGCCAGGCGGCGCGGAAGCTGGCCGTCGTCCCGACGGGAACGAAAGATGATCTTCTGAGAAAGGTGGCTGAAGGGCTCGAGCAATCCGCAGGCGCCATCCTCGAAGCCAACGCGGCCGACCTCGCAGCCTCCGGTCCCCTTTTCGAAGAAGGTGCCCTTCCCCGGTCCGCCCTGGAACGTCTTTCGCTCGACGCCGACAAGATTCGCTCGATGGCCGAAAGTGTTCGCGCTGTTGCGGCGTTGCCGGATCCTTCGGGTGTGCTCCTTTCACGCACGCTCCTCGACGACGGCCTCGTCCTCGAGAAAGTGGCGTGTCCCCTCGGCGTTCTGGCCGTCATCTTCGAGTCGCGCCCCGACGCGGTCACGCAGATCGGGTCGCTCGCGCTCAAGTCGGGCAACGCGGCGATCCTCAAGGGGGGGCGCGAGTCCGCCCGCTCCACGGCGGCGCTCCTCGACGTCTTCGCGAAGGCTCTCGCGTCCTTCCCCGAGATCCCCGAAGGCGTGCTCTCCTCCCTGGCGGGCCGGGCCGAGGTGGACGCGCTTCTCGCGCTCGACGAGCACATCGACCTCGTCATCCCGCGCGGCGGATACGACCTCGTCAGGCACGTAAAGGCGGCGACGCGCATCCCCGTTCTCGGCCACGCCGAGGGCGTCTGCCACGTGTATGTGGATCGCGCGGCGGACGAGGCGATGGCGATGGCGATCGTCCTCGACAGCAAGCTCCAGTACCCGGCGGCGTGCAATGCGGCCGAGACGCTTCTCCTCCACCGCGACGCGGTGGCGCGCTTTGCAATCCCGCTGCTCGCCCGGCTCCTTCAGGCAGGCGTGGAGATCCGCGCCTGCGGGAAGACTCGAGCGCTCGCGCCGTCACTCGATCTCGCGCCCGCCACGGAGGAAGACTGGCGGACCGAGTACGGCGGGCCGATCCTGTCCGTCAAGCTCGTGGAGTCGCTCGACGAGGCCGTGGAGCACGTGAACCGCTATGGCTCGCACCACACGGAGACGATCGTCACGGATGACAAGTCGGCGGCGGAGGCGTTCCTGAGTCACGTTGACGCCGCGGGCGTCTTCCACAACGCCTCCACGCGCTTCGCCGACGGCTTCCGCTACGGCTTCGGAGCGGAGGTCGGAATCTCGACGAGCCGTATCCATGCCCGCGGCCCCGTGGGCCTCGACGGGCTCGTCACGTACAAATACCTGCTCAGGGGCAGCGGCCAGATCGTGGCGACGTACAGCGGGAAAGACGCCCGTCCGTTCCGGCATCGGACGCTCTGAACGGCTGGTCCATCGCGATTGCGCTAGAGAGGGTATCGGTGTACTTTGTTGTCCAGTGTTGTCCATCGGTGGTGAGAAAAAAGGCTTGAGTCCGCTCACCCCGACGGGCGACATCCTCACGATCAGGCAGCTCTCCGAGTACCTCATGGTCTCGGAGAAGACGATCTACCGGATGCTCGACAAGAGCCTCCTGCCCGCGGTGCGGGTCGGGGCGCAGTGGCGGTTCCGCAAGAGGGACATCGACGCCTGGCTGGACGAGCAGGTCAAGAAGGTGGAGATCGGAGGGCAGAAGGCGGTGCTCGAGGAGCTCGCTCCGTCGGAAATCGACGTTCTCCCGCTCCTGCTGCCGAAGAACGTGTGGCCGGGCGTGCCGCAATTGCCGCGAGACGAGCTGCTCTCGTGGATCGTGATGCACGCGACACTGGATGCCGGTGTCGACCGGCAGGCCCTCTACGAGTCGATCCGGACCCGTGAGGAGCTCTCCTCGACCGCGCTCGTCAAGGACGCGGCGTTCCCTCATCCGAACGAGCCGTCGGACTTCGGGTTCAAGAAGAAGCGGGTCCTGCTCGCTGTCGCGCGCGAACCCGTGATCTTCAACGACCCTAACGGCTACCGGCCCCGTGTCATCGTGGTCATCCTCGCGCGGACGATCCAGGGATATCTCCTCACGATCTCGCGCGCCGTCAAGCTCTTCGGGAACCCCGCCCTGATCGGGCGCATCGCCCGGAGCGGCAGCTCCGAAGAGGTGATCGCCGCGATCCGCGACGCGGAGGAGCGCCTCATGGCGTCCGTATCCCGGTGAGGCGGGGCTCGGCATGCGCGTGACGGTCCGGGAGGCCGCGGCTCTCCTGAACGCCGCCGAGGCGAAGGTGTACGCGTGGATCGAGTCCGGCGACCTGCCGGCGTACCGGATCAACGACCAGTACCGGATCAACCGGAGCGAGCTCCTCGAGTGGGCGACCGAACGGAATCTCCCCGTCGCACCCGCTCTGTTCCAGGAATCCGAAGAGGGCGAACGCATCCCGTCGGTGGCCGAAAGCCTCGAGCGCGGCGGCGTCTTCCACGACGTCGCCGGCACGACCCGCAAGGAGGTCCTCCGGTCGATCATCGTGCTGCTGAAGCTGGATGACGAGGGGGACCGTGAGACGCTCCTTCAGCTGCTCCTCGCCCGCGACGCCGCGGCGGTCGTGCCGGTCGGCGACGGGATCGCGATCCCGCACGTGAGAAATCCGATCGCCCTCTCGGCGGACGAGCCTTCCCTCACGCTCTATTTCCTCCGGCAGCCGGTCGACTTCGCGGCGGCGGACGGCGAACCCGTCTTCGCGCTCTTCTTTCTCGTCAGCCCGACGACCCGCGCTCACCTGCAGATGCTGGCGAAAATCGCGTACCTTCTTCGCGATCCGGGGTTTCGCGAGGCGATCCGGGGCCGCGCGCCGGCCGCCCGCCTGATCGAGATCGCGCGCATCGTCGAAGGGGCGGCGTGACGCCGACGAGTCTCGAGCTTCTCGCCGTCGCCTCGGCGCTCGTCGCGTTCAGCGGGCTGCCGGGGCTGCTGCTCCCGGCGGGATCGACGGCCGCGCAGCGGATCGCGACCGTGCTGCACGTCCTCGGGTGCGCCGCCGGCGCCGTTGCCGCGGCATGGGTGCTCGCCGGCGACACCGCGACGGCGCGGTTCGCGTGGCCGTTACCCGGCGGGTCCGTGACCTTTTCGCTCGACCGCCTCTCGGCGTTCTTCCTCGTGCCGGTCTTCGTCGTTTCCGGCCTCGGGTCGATCTACGGCGAGGGCTACTGGGCGGAGGCGCACCATCCGAAAAACGGCCGCAAGCTCCGCTGCTTCTACGGCCTCGCCACGGGCAGTCTCGCGCTCGTGATGGTCGCCGGCGACGCCTGGAGCTTCCTCATCGGCTGGGAGTTCGTCTCGCTCGCCGCCTTCTTCCTCGTCACGACGGACCGGGACGACGCCGCGGCGCTCCGCGCGGGGTGGATTTATTTCGTGTCGGCCCACGCGGGCACGCTGATCCTCTTCGCGATGTTCGCGTTGCTTCGCGACGCCACCGGCGCGTGGCTCCTCGCGCCCTCGGCGGCGCTGGGCTCGTCTCCGCTCCTCCGCCCGATTCTGCTCCTCGCGCTCGCCGGCTTCGGCTTCAAGGCGGGCGCGATCCCGCTCCACGTGTGGATTCCGGAGGCGCACGCGGTGGCCCCGAGCCACGTTTCGGCTCTGCTCTCGGGCGTCGTCCTGAAGATGGCGATCTACGGGCTCGTGCGCGTGCTCTCGATGCTGCCGGCGTATCCGACGTGGCTCGGGCTTGCGCTCGTGGCTCTCGGGGTCACGTCCGGCATCCTCGGCGTCGTCATGGCGCTCGCGCAGCACGACCTCAAGCGCCTCCTCGCATACCACTCGATCGAGAACATCGGCATCATCCTGATCGGTCTCGGGGTGGGCGCGCTCGGGATGGCGCGGCACCGGCTCGACTGGGCCGTGCTCGGGTTCGCCGGCGGCCTCCTTCACGTCTGGAACCACGCGGCGTTCAAATCGCTCCTCTTCTATTCGGCCGGCGCCGTGATCCACGCGACCGGGACCCGTGAGATCGACGCCCTCGGCGGGCTGTTCCGGCGGATGCGCTTCACGGGAACCGCGTTCCTCGTCGGCGCCGTGGCGATCTGCGGCCTGCCGCCGCTGAACGGCTTCGTGAGCGAGTGGCTGATCTCTCTCGCGAGCTTCCGGGCGCTCGTGGGCGAGGGCGGCGGCGTGGAGATACTTGGGGCGGCCGTCGCCGCGCCCGCGCTCGCGCTCATCGGCGCGCTGGCGGTCGCGTGCTTCGTGAAGGCCTTCTCGGCCGTCTTCCTCGGAACGCCGCGGGGACCGCATGCGACACGCGACGTCGCCGATGCGAGCCGATCCATGCGCTTTTCGATGGGGGCTCTCGCCCTCGCCTGCGCCGCGATCGGTCTCTGGCCCGCGGGCGCGGCGGGCGTCAGCCGCCGCGCGGCGGACGTTCTCCTCGGGGCGCATGCCGGGCCCGCCGCGAGCGCCGACCTTGGCGTTCTCGGCGGGATGCCTCTTTTCCTGCTCGGCTTGATCGCCGCCGCCGGGGTCGCCGGCAGGGTGCTGATGCGGCCGACGGCGCGGACGACGACGTGGGATTGCGGCTACGCCGCGGGCAGCCCGCGGATCCAGTACTCCGCTTCGTCGTTCGCCCAGATGCTCGTGGGGTTGTTTCGCTGGGCCGTGCTGCCGGACGAGCACCGCCCGCGCCTGAACGGCCCGTTCCCCGCGGCGGGCCAGCGCTTCGAGAGCCATGCGCCCGATCCGGTGCTCGACCGTTTCCTGCTGCCTCTCTTCTCGCGCGGGCGCTCGCTCCTCGGCCTCGCGCGCGTGATTCAGGTGGGCCGCCTCCAGGCCTACCTCCTCTACATCGTCGTCACGCTCGTGGTCCTGCTCGCGTGGAGCGCGTCATGGTGACTTCGGTCGCAAACCTCGCCGCCGTGCTCATCCTCGCGCCGTTTCTTCTCGGCGCGATCAACAGGACGAAGGCCCTCGTGGCCGGGCGCAAGGGGCCCCCGCTGCTGCAGGTCTATTTCGACCTCGCGAAGCTCCTCCGAAAGGGGTTCGTCGTGAGCCGCACGACGACGTGGGTGTTCTACGCCGGCCCGGTCCTGTCCGTCGTCGCGCCGTTCGTCGCGTTGCTCCTGCTGCCTCTCGGGGGCGGGCCCGCGGTCCTCTCGTTCACGGGAGACATGATTCTCTTCGTTTCGGTGTTCGCGCTCGCGCGATTTTTCGTTGCCGCCGCGGCCATGGACACGGGCTCGCCGTTCGAAGGGATGGGTGCGGCGCGCGAGGTGACGTTCTCGGCTCTCGCGGAGCCGGCGCTCCTCTTCGGCATGCTCGCGCTCACGCGGATGTCCGGCTCGTTGTCGCTGACGAAGATGCTCGACCCGGGCGCCGCGGGGGCCTGGCAGAAGGCGAGCGCCTCCATCATCCTGATCCTCGCGAGCTGGTTCATCGTTCTCCTCGCCGAGAACGCGCGCGTGCCGTTCGACGACCCGACGACGCACCTCGAGCTGACGATGATCCACGAAGTGATGGTGCTCGACCACGCGGGGCCCGCGTTTGGCTTCGTCGTCTACGGAGTCGCGCTCAAGCTCACCGTCTTCGCGACACTGCTCGTGACGCTCCTGATCCCGTCCCGCTCGGGCTCTCACGCGCTCGACTTCGTTCTCTTCGCGGGCGGCCTCGTCGGGGTCAGCGTGGTCGTCGGGCTCGTGGAGTCGAGCATGGCGCGGCTCCGCCTCGTCCGCGTCCCCCAGCTCCTCGTCACGGCGACGCTCCTCGCGGGGTTCGCGGTCGTTCTGGTTCTGAGGTAGACGATGCGAGAAGTCGCCTCGTCCATCCTCATCCTCGCCGTCACGATGAACTTCCTCGCGCTCGGTTCCTCGAACCTGAAGGCGTGCATCCGGGCGGCGGCCCTGCAGGGCTTCTTCGTCAGCGTGTTCCCGTTGTTCTTCTCGACTGAGCCGACGGCCCGCCTCCTCGTCCTCGTGATCGTGGCCGGCGTCGTCAAGGCCTTCGTGATCCCGGGGATGCTCATCCGGGCGCTCCGCGAGGTACACATCCAGCACGAGGTGGAGCTCTATCTGGGCCTCGTCCCCTCCGTGCTCCTCCTGGCCGTCGGGACCGGTGGCGCGGCTCTCTTCGCGAGCCATCTTCCGCTCACGACGTCGCATAAAGATCTCCTGGTCGTTCCGGTGGCGCTCGCGACACTCTTCGCGGGATTCCTCCTCCTGACGACGCGGCGCAAGGCCATCTCGCAGGTGACGGGATACCTCATTCTCGAGAACGGGATTTTCGTCTTCGCGCAGCTCCTCCACGAGGCGATGCCGACTCTCGTTGAGGTGGGCGTCCTGCTCGACCTCGTCGTCGGGATCTTCGTCATGGGAATCGTCATGAACCACATCCAGCGGGAGTTCGGCTCGCTCGACACGGAGCGCCTCTCGGAGCTCAGGGACTGACCCGATGTTGCTGCTCGGGCTCATCCTCCTGCCCCTCCTCGCGGCCCTCGTAACCGCCGTGACGCCCTCGGCGCGGGCGCGGCCGCTGATCGTCGCCGGGGCGGCTCTCCTTCATCTCGCGGGGGCGCTCACCGTGCGGTCGGGCGACGCGATCTTCGGGGGCTGGTTCCTCGCCGACCCGCTCGGACGCCTGGTCCTCCTCGTCGTGTCCGTCCTCTTCACGCTCTGCGCGCTCTACGGCGTCGAATACCTGCGGATCCGGAAGGAGAGGCCGAACCTCGTTTTCTGCGTCTGCCTCCTGACCTTCCTGTCGATGACGACCGCGATGACGATGGCGCAGCACCTCGCGGTCATGTGGGTCGCCGTCGAGGGAGCGACGCTTTCGACGGCGGTCCTCATCTACTTCAACCAGAACGCCCGCTCGCTCGAGGCGGCGTGGAAGTACCTCATGATCGGATCGGTCGGGATCGCGCTCGCGCTCCTCGGCTCGCTCTTCGTGGCGTACGCCGCGCTCCACGGCGCCTCCGGGGACGAGAGTCTCCTCTTCGGGGCCCTGCTCGAGCACGGAAGCGGGTTGTCCCGGCCCTGGCTCCGGGCCGGCTTCGTCCTCCTCGTCGTCGGGTACGGGACGAAGATGGGGCTCGCGCCGATGCACACCTGGAAGCCGGACGCCTACGGCGAGGCCCCCGGGATCATCGGGGCCCTTCTCGCCGGCGGGATGACGAACTGCGCTTTCCTCGCGCTCCTGCGGGTCTACCGTGTCATGCAGGCGGCCGGTGAAGGGGCGTTCGCGCGCGAGCTCTTTCTCGGCTTCGGGCTGCTCTCGATGGCGGTCGCGGCCGCCTTCATGGCCGGCCAGCGCGACTTCAAGCGGATGCTCGCGTACTCCAGCGTCGAGCACATGGGAATCCTCGTCATCGGCATCGGCGTCGGCGGCATCGCGATCGTCGGCGCGCTCCTGCACGTCATCAACAACGCCCTCACGAAGGTCGTCCTCTTCCTCTCCGCCGGCAACATTCACCGCGCGTACGGGAGCAAAACGATCGACCAGGTGAGCGGCGCGCTTCGCCGCGTTCCGCTGTCAGGCGCGCTCTTCCTCGCCGGCTTCCTCGCGATCACGGGCTCGCCGCCATTCGGACCGTTCGTCAGCGAGTTCACGATCCTCTCGGGCGCGATGGCGGGAGGCCACTTCGTCGTGGCGGCCCTCTACCTGATTTTCCTCTTCGTCATCTTCATCGGCATGGGCGCGACGGTTCTCGCGGTGGTCCAGGGGCCGGTTTCCCCGGCGGGCGGGACGACCGACTTTCGCGACACCTTCTGGAGGGTCGCCCCGATGCTGGCGGCCCTGACGATGGTCGTCGTCATGGGCATCTGGATCCCGGACGCGGTCTACGGATTGGTCCGCGCGGCCGCGAAGACCCTCGAGGGCGCGTCGTGACCGCGGGCGGCACGGTCCGGAACGGGCGCGTTCTCGCGCTGAAGGACGTGCCCCTCTTCGGGCCCTCCGCGTTTCGCGAGTGGCTCGTCCGTGGCGTGCGCGACAAGGGAAGGCGCGTCGCGTCGTATTTCGGCATGGCCGCCGATCCGGCGAGCGGGCCGGCGGCTGAAGGCATCGGTCTCGTGGCCGTGCTCGCGGACGACGCGAACGGGCGCCTTTTCGTCGCGCGCTCGACGTGCGACGAAACGGCCTTCGAGTCCGTGGTTCCCGCGGTCGCGCAGGCGCATCTCTTCGAGCGCGAGATCGGCGAGCAGTACGGCGTGACGTTCGAGGGGCATCCCTGGTTCAAACCGGTGCGTTTCCATCATTCGTATCGTCCCGGCCACGACGCCTGGGGCCGGTCGACGGATGCCGCGATCCCGCCGGGCGTGACGGAATTCTTCCGGGTCGAGGGAGTCGAGGTACACGAGGTCGCGGTCGGCCCGGTCCACGCCGGCGTGATCGAGCCCGGCCACTTCCGGTTCCAGTGCCACGGCGAGCTGGTCTTTCATCTCGAGACCGCTCTCGGATACCAGCATCGCGGCGTCGAGCGCGCGCTCGTGGGGGGGCCGACGAAGAGGACGCTGCCGTACATGGAGACCGTCGCGGGCGACACGACGATCGGCCACGCGCTCGCCTACTCTCACGCGGTCGAGGCGCTAGCCGACGCGCCGGTCTCCGCGCGCGCCCACGCGATTCGCGGCATCGCGCTCGAGCTCGAACGGCTCGCGAACCACGTCGGCGACCTCGGAGCCCTGGCGGGCGACGTCGCGTATCTCCCGACCTCGTCGTATTGCGGACGCCAGCGCGGAGATTTCCTGAACATGACGGCGGAGATCTGCGGCTCGCGATTCGGGCGCGGTCTGGTCCGGCCCGGCGGCGTCGGATTCGACCTCCTCCCCGCGCAGGTCGAGGATCTGAAGTCCCGAATCGCCGTAGCGCGCGGCGAGGTCACGGAAGCGGTGGAGCTTCTCTGGGAGACGCCGAGCGTGAGGGAGCGGTTCGACCAGACGGGAACCGTCACGCCGGAGGACGCGGAAGCCGTGGGTCTTGTCGGGCCGGCGGCGCGCGCGTGCGGCATCCAGCGGGACGTGCGGCACGACTTTCCCACGGGCATCTATCGTTTCGTCCACCTTCCCGTGATGACGGCCCATCATGGGGACGTCAATTCCCGCGCCTACGTCCGCTGGCTCGAGATCCAGCAGTCGATCTCGTTCATCCTCAAGCAGCTCGACAAGCTTCCGGCGGGGGGAGCCTGTGCCGAAGCCGGGGCAATGAGACCGGACGCGCTCGTCGTGTCGCTCACGGAAGGCTGGCGCGGGGAAATCTGCCACGTCGCGATGACGGACGCGGCCGGCCGCTTCTCGCGCTACAAGATCACCGATCCGTCCTTCCACAACTGGCTGGGGGTCGCCCTCGCGGTGAGGGGCGGCCAGATCTCGGATTTCCCGCTGAGCAACAAGAGCTTCAACCTCTCCTATTGCGGCCACGACCTGTGAGGGAGATTTCATGCTGAAAGCGCTGCTCGCGCGCGCGCACCAGGGGCACCGCACGATGGCGTATCCCGCGGGCGAGCCGCCCCCGATGCCCGAACGGTACCGGGGCGCGCCCATTCTCGACCCCGCGAAGTGTCCGGACGGGTGCCGGGCGTGCGCCGACGTCTGTCCGACGGACGCGATCGGCGGGGACGGCCCGCTCGCGCTCGATCTCGGCCGGTGCCTGTTTTGTACGGAGTGCGTCACCGCCTGCCCGGACGGCGCGATCGCGTTCACGCACGAATTCCGGCTCGCGGCCCGCCGGCGCGAGGACCTCGTCCTCACGGGGCAGGCGCTGCCGCTCGCGGACGCGCTCGAGCGGAAGCTCCGCCGGCTGTTCGGGCGCTCGCTGAAGCTGCGCGTCGTGAGCGCGGGCGACTGCAACGCCTGCAGCGCGGATGTCAACGTCCTCGGGACGATCGGCTGGGATCTCGGGCGGTTCGGAATCAACTACGTCGCTTCACCGCGCCATGCGGACGGCCTCCTCATCACCGGGCCCGTGACCGAGAACATGCGGCTTGCGCTGCAAAAGACGTACGACGCGGTGCCGCCGCCGAAGATCGTGATCGCGGTGGGGGCCTGCGCAATCAGCGGAGGGCCCTACGCCGGCCATCCCGAGCAGCACGACGGCGCCGCGTCCGTCCTTCCGGTCGACCTGTTCATTCCCGGCTGCCCGCCGCACCCTCTCACCATCCTCGACGGCCTGCTCAGGCTCCTGGGCCGGCTCGAAGAGCAACGGAGAGTGTTGCGCGGCTGAGTCATAGAATCGGGGGATGGTGAAGACCGTAACGTGCCAGCTCACTCCCGAACAGGTTGAACACGGAGCACTTGGAGAAAGCCTCACGGAGGCGGTGACGCTGAATCGGAACGACGTGCTCCAGGTGGGGCAACTCGTCGGTCGGCCCGTTCACGACACCGCCAAAGGAACGATCGAGGTCACGTTCCGGCAGGACCTCGAGCCGCCGCGGGGCAAGGTGCTGAAAGCGGTTCACAGAATCCGGGACGACGGCTCGATCGAGATTTACGCGTTCACGTTCGAATCGCCCGGGTAAACCCGCCAGTCCCGACGGTGAGCCACCCGGCCCTCGACGGATCTCCACCTCGCCGAGGGTGAACTGCCCCGGTGCTAGCATGATTTGTGTTCACTTCCCCTATCCTGCCGCGTGTCTCGACAAGGAGAGACTAGATCGATGGCGCCTGAAGCGAGCAGCCAGGAGTCGGCCCGCGCGGCCATCGCTGCCCTCGTCGAGCGCTACGCCCGAAATCGCGACCGCTACCGGTCCTCGACGTACAACGAGGAGACCTGCCGCGCCGAATTCATCACGCCGCTCTTCGAGGCGCTCGGGTGGGATGTCACGAACAAGGCCGGGTACGCTGAGCAGTACAAGGACCTCATCCACGAGGAGGGCATCAAGGTCGGCGACTTCACGAAGGCGCCGGACTACACGTTCCGCGTCGCGGGCGTGCGGAAGTTCTTCGTCGAGGCGAAGAAGCCCTTCGTCGACCTAAAGAGCGATCCCGCCCCTGCTTACCAGCTCCGCCGCTACGCCTGGAGCGCGAAGCTCCCGCTCTCCGTCCTCACGGACTTCGAGGAGATCGCGGTCTACGACACGCGCATCCGCCCGAAGGAGGGCGACAAACCCTCGGTAGGGCGCATCCTTTACCTTACCTACGATGAGCTGCTCCCGAGGCTCGATGAGCTCTGGGGCGTCTTCTCGAAAGAGGCGGTCCTCAAGGGATCGTTCGACCGCTACGCCGAGGAGACGCGCGGCAAGCGCGGCACCTCCGAGGTCGACGCGGAGTTCCTTCGCGAGATCGAGGGCTGGCGCGACGAGTTCGCCCGGAACATCGCGATCCGAAACGAGGACCTCTCGGTCGACGACTTGAACTTCGCGGTCCAGACGACGATCGACCGGATCATCTTCCTCCGCATCGCCGAGGGGCGTGGCGCCGAGCCCTACGGGAGCCTCCTCGCCCTCGTGAACGGCGCGGACATCTACGCGCGCCTCGTCGCCCTCTACAGGAAGGCGGACACCCGCTATAACTCCGGACTCTTCGACTTCAAGGCCGACCGCCTCACGACGGGCCTCGCGATCGACGACAAGGTCCTTAAGCCGATCCTCCAGAACCTCTACTACCCGCAGTCGCCCTACGAGTTCTCGGTCCTCCCGGTCGAAATCCTCGGGAACGTCTACGAGCAGTTCCTCGGCAAGGTCATTCGCCTCACGAAGGGCCACCGCGCCGTCGTCGAGGAGAAGCCCGAGGTGAAGAAGGCGGGCGGCGTCTACTACACGCCCGCGTATATCGTCGACTACATCGTGAAGCAGACGGTCGGCGAGCTCTGCGAGGGCAAGAGCCCGAAGCAGATGGAGAAGCTCCGCATCCTCGACCCCGCCTGCGGGTCGGGCTCGTTCCTCCTTCGGGCATACCAGGAACTCCTCGATCGGCACCTTGCGTGGTACCGCGGACACCAACCGGAGAAGCACCGCAAGGAGGTCTTCCCCGGTCCCGGCGGCGACTGGCGCCTCACGACCGCCGAGAAGCGGCGCATCGTGCTCAACAACATCTACGGCGTCGACATCGACCGTCAGGCCGTCGAGGTGACCAAACTCTCGCTCCTCTTGAAAGTTCTCGAAGGCGAGAACGACGAGACGCTGAAGCAGCACACTCTCTTCGGCGAGCGGGCACTCCCGAGCCTCGAAGGAAACATCAAGTGCGGAAACTCGCTCATCGCGCCGGATTATTACGAAGATGAACAGGCTGAACTGATTCCGGTCGATGAACGACGCCGCTTGAACACCTTCGACTGGCCGATAGAGTTCGCGTCGATCCTTAAGAGCGGCGGCTTCGATGCCGTCGTTGGGAATCCGCCATACGGCGCCGACTACGACGACGGGCAGAAGCGTTACTTCCAGTCGAGGTACGTGTACAGGAAGGGGAAGCCCGAGACATACGTCTACTTCCTCGAGAAAGGGATCTCGCTTCTCCGGAACAGTGGTGCCCTCGGGTACATCACACCGAATGCCTGGTTGACGAACCACTACGGCGCGCAGATCCGGAAGTTCGTTCTCGAGGAAACTGCGATTGCTCACGTGGTCGATCTGGAGCGTACGAGAGTCTTCCAGAAGGCCGTTGTCGACACCGCGATCGTGGTCGTGAATCGCGGGACGCCGAGTAGTGGGCACAGGGTTCAGGTCTGGCGAGGCACAGAAGCGCATGAGATCGCACTTCAGTTCGCCGTCGAGCAGAGCCGGTGGGCACAAGACAGCGAACTAATCGTCAACACTCAAGCGGATCCCCGGGAAATACGCGTCATCGATCGGCTTGAAAGGTCAGGGGTCACACTCGATTCCCTCGTCGAGTACTCGCAAGGGGTTATTCCATACAAAACGAAGGAAGACGGCGCCGAGAACCTCTACATTGCAGCAGACGGTCACGGGAAGGACTGGAGACCCCTTCTCGAAAGCGCTTCGCAGGTGAGGCGGTACGAGGTCGATGCTCCTGAGGCATACATCCGCTACGGCCGATGGCTCTGGTGCGCACGTGAGGTGCGCTTCTTCACTGAGCCGAAGATTCTCTTCCATCGACTCCGAAAGAAACTCCCTATTCAGCTCGTCGGTGCCATCGAGACGACTGAAGTCATCAACAGGCATTCGCTTTCCAACTTAGTCCTTCGAGAGGGTGCCCCGCGGGACGCGCTGTCGGCAGTGCTCGGTCTTTTCAATTCAAAGCTCGCCAACTGGTGGTTCGTGAAACGGTACGGCGTTCTCATGGAGGTTGGTGGCTTCAAGGTAGGGAAGATCCCTCTTCCGAAGCGCTGGGTTGAGGCCTACGGCCGCCTGTCGAAGCTCGCGGAAGATGTCACTGCGCTGCATAGGCAGCTCAAAGATGCGAGAAGCCCCCACGATCGCAGTGGCCTGACGAGGCAGATCACCTCCGCTGAAGAGCGCATCGACCGTCTCGTCTACGAGCTCTACGACCTCTCGCCGGAAGAGATCGAGGTCGTTGAGGCCGCGACCCAAACATGACCGACGACGTCCTCAAGGAACTCCGTCGACAGCAGGAGTGGAGCAACGGCCGGGAATGACCGTCAATCCTTCTTCGAACCTCGCGTCAGAGGTCCTCGGGGTGTAGGCCGGTCGATCGTGCGACGCGCGCGACGGCTTCGGGTGGGAGCGTCTTCCGATCGTGAAAGGCGAACACGTAGTCCGGCCACCCTTGGCGTTCGAGAACGCGGTGCGAGCCCGTCGTCCGCTTGACGCTCCACCCGATTCGAAGAAGCGAGGCGAGGACCTTCGGGGCCTTCGCGGAGGGCCAGCGGCTCACGCTGCCGAGCGCGTGATGAAGGCGACGGGGCCGAGGTTCTCGACCTTCGCCTCCCCGTGCTCCAGCCGGTCCGCCAGTACGCGCAGGGCGAGCGCTTCCACCCTCGCCAAGGCCTGATCTTCGGACGGCTCGACGACCATGCACCCCGGCAGCTCGATCACCTCGGCCACCCATTCACCCGAGGACGCGTGCTCAATCTCGACGGTCAACGTCACGAGGAAAGCATAGCTCATCAAGCAAGTGGCTTGCGCTCGACGCCGAAGCCGGCTCGGACGAGGTCTATCCTTCCCGGATGCGCGCCCTCCGGCTCCACGCACCGGCTCCGGTCGAGACGCGGCCCCTCGTCCTCGAAAACGTTCCCGATCCGACTCCGGGCCCCGGCCAGGTCCTCGTGAAGGTCTCGGCCTGCGGAATCTGCCGGACGGATCTCCACGTCGTCGAGGGCGAGCTCCCGGTCGTAAGGCCGCTCGTGATTCCCGGCCATCAGGTCACGGGGACGGTCGTCGGCGCGGGGACGGGCGCCGAAGCGCTCCTCGGCCGGCGCGTCGGGATCGGGTGGCTCCACCGGACCTGCGGCTCCTGCCGTTTCTGCATGAGCGGCCGTGAAAACCTGTGCGACGCCCCCGAGTTCACGGGATGGACCGTCGACGGCGGCTTTGCCATGTCGATCCTGGCCGACGCGGATTTCGTCTACGAGCTTCCCGACGGATTCTCCGACGTCGTCGCGGCGCCGCTTCTCTGCGCCGGCATCATCGGCTACCGCGCTCTCCGCCTGACGGGCCTCGCGGGCCGCCCCTCCGGCTTCCGCGGGGCGCGGCTCGGACTCTACGGTTTCGGCGCGGCGGGGCACATCGCGATCCAGATCGCGCGCGCGAGAGGCGCCGACGTCTACGTGATGACGCGAGACCGGGAGCGCCACCAGGCCCTCGCGGAGGAGCTCGGGGCCGCGTGGGTCGGCGGCGCGCGCGACATCCCTCCGTCGAAGCTCGACGCGGCGATCATCTTCGCCCCCGCCGGCGAGCTGATTCCTGCCGGTCTCGCCGCGCTCGACAAGGGGGGAACGCTCGTTCTCGGCGGAATTCACATGAGCGACTCCCCGCCGATCCCGTACGAGCTCCTCTACCAGGAGCGCGTCGTCCGCAGCGTCGCGAACAACACCCGCGACGACGGGCGCGAGTTCCTGGCCGAGGCCGCGCGCATCCCGGTCACGACGCACGTCCGGACGTTCGCCTTCGAGGAGGCGAACGATGCGTTGATCGCGCTGAAGACGGACGCCATTCGCGGCGCCGGCGTGCTCGTCGTGGCGTGAAAAGACCATAGGCGAGAATGCGCGAGGCTGGGCCCCCACGTCAGACGGACGGAGGAGACACCATGGAGAAAGTGAACGGCATCGGCGGCGTGTTCTTTGTGGCCAAGAAACCCGACGGTTTGAGCCGCTGGTACAGCCAGTATCTCGGCGTCGAGTGTGCGCCCCCGACCTACGACGCGGCGCCCTGGCGGCAGGACGCGGGGCCAGCCGTGTTTGCGCCGTTGCCGGAGTCGACGACGTATTTCGGCGACGCGCGGCGGACGTGGATTATCAACTTCCGCGTGCGCGACCTCGACGCCATGACCGCCCAGCTCCGCGCTGCCGGCATCACCGTCGAAGTCGATCCAGAGCCGTATCCGAACGGCCGCTTCGCACGGCTCCACGACCCCGAAGGAAACCCGATCGAGCTGTGGCAGCCGATGGGACGGGACGCCGGGTAGCCGACGCTCGCGAAGGCTCAGGAACGGGGAGAGGACCCCGCCTATGGAGAACTCACACCCTCCGTGGATCAGTTTCCAGGGAGCAGGTCATGTATCATGACGGCCGATTGGCTGAAGGGGTACTGGCACGCTTCTTAGAGGGAAGCTATGGCGACCAACCAGGATCTTGTTACATGGCTTAGTTTGACCATCGGCGTCGTTGGCGTCGGAGCTACAGTCTTCTTGACGTTCTACATCCGGCCGCGACCTCGGATCGCGACACAAATAAGTACGTTGCAGCTTCTCGGGCAGCACGCCGTGCTTCCAAAGGATATAGAATTTCTCTTTAGGGGCCGTACTGTTCCAAGTGTGTCTCTTTCCCGTGTCGCCCTTTGGAATATCGGCAATACCACGATTCGGGGAGACCAGATCGTGAGCGCAGATCCATTCCGTCTTGTGACATCCGCCGAAAGTGAGATCCTGGACGCGGTTGTATTGAAGTATACGCGGCAGGTCAACGATGTTACGTGCGTTGTGAGGCAGGCCGGCGGTAATGAGGTAGAATGTCGCTTCGATTTCTTGGATCCTGGTGATGGCGCGCTATTGCAGCTCATACATACAGGGAATGATCAGATAAGCGCGAAAGGAGTGCTCCGCGGCGTTCCAAAGGGCGTTCTTGTGGTCGCCGATCCCTATAAGACAATACCGCAACAGCAAGCCACCATGTCTCCGCAGCCTTCTAGGTTTACGGGCTCTCTGTTCTTACTGCTGGGCCTCCTCATAGGTGGAATGACACTCACCGGTCGCCTGCCGAGCGGTGCAGATTTGCAGATATTGCGAGTATTGGGGGGACTACTTGTCGCCGCCGGCTTGGTGGCATTTTGGTTAACCAGCAGGCGGCCCCCAGCCTTATTAAACACGCGCCTGACAACGACTGCTTCGAAGTGACGATGCCGAGCCATGATATGTTCAAACGCTCCGGATCGCGCCGCCCCTTGCCGCGCCGGCTAGTTCGATGGGTTTCTTCACCGCGTTCGAGTGCATGTGGGTTCTCACAGCAAGGGCCTTCAGTCGCCAACCTTCGGCGCCAGCTTCGCCTTCAAGCGCTGACAATGCTCGTTTCCGGCGTCGCGTTCGAGCCCGATCTTGACGAATGCGAGTGCGGCGCGTTCATCGTCGAGGCGGATCTCGAGCCACGCTAGCTGGGAGAGAGCTGTGGCGTCTAGCTCACCGACGCGACGTTCAAGAGTCCTAGCGAGTTTCTGGACAAGAATCCTCTTCTCGTCGGATTCGAGTGCAGCGTAGTTCTCCCGCAGAAGGAGGTTCACTCGGTTCGCAGCCGAACTGAGTTCCTCAACAGGAGCGCCGTCCAATTCTGAAATCTCGACGAGTGCGTGAATCTCGCCGCCAATATCTCCCATTCGCCGATAGAGTTCAGAAAGTCGTTTCCATCCGAGGGCGCGTTCCGTCGGTACTCGCGCCTCGGCCAAATACTGTCGGACGGCCTCCGCGGCGTTAATCAAGCCGTCCGAGGTTCTCGACTCTTCGTGAAGGCTTGCAAGCCTTAGCCAGGCGGGACGATGATGACGGGCGATGAACTCAAGCATCTGAACATAGCGGCCAAGAGGCTCCCTTCCGTCCTCCACGCGTTTCGCGATGGATCGAAATAGCCGAACGACTCGGGGTTCGACTCCATGCCGAATGTCCTCAGGTTGCCCGGCGCCGAATTCGCGTAGCAGTTCGAGGTCCGCCTCGATCGCTGCCTTGGTTGGGCTCACAGCCGCCTTGCGCTTACCGAAGATGCAGGCCGCGAGCGGCGTTGTTACGAAGACTTGCCCATCGCCGTCGGAGGTCGTCAACTCGATGAACGAACTGCGTTGGAGCTCATCGATGGCGTCTTCCACGGGAATACGTTCGGTTCCGGGCCGGAGAAGTACGCTTTCTATCGCAAGGCGTGGGAGGGTCGACCGCCAGCTACTCAACGTCAAGAACACGCGCTGCGCCGCGGGCGACAGAGTCGAGAAGGTTCGTTCGAAGAGCGCGGTAAGAATCTCCGACTGGTCAGCTACAATCCGCTCGACGCTTCGAAGCTGGCCGGCCTTCGCCACTTCACCAAGGAGAATCTTGGTTACATACGGGTGACCGCCGGACTCCTTGAAGAGCTCTTCTCGATACGACTCCGTAAGAAGGCCATCGATTCCAAGACGGCCCGAAACCTGGTCGACAAGTTGGCGGAACTCTACCTCATTCATTCCTAAGACGTCGATCGGATAGTCCCCTCGGAAGTCGCGATGACGTGTGGTGATGAGAATCTTGTTCGGGAGGCGAATGTTGTTGTCGAGCCATCGGTAGAGTTCGGCGGGCGATGTCACGGTCTCGAAGTTATCGAAGATGAATAGCGTTGGTCCGAACGGGCTCCTCGCGAGGACTCGGGATAGGTAGTCTTCAGCACGAAACCTCTTGTCCCGAGCCTCGGCTGGATCGACGAGGTGAACGAGTTCCTTTGCCATGTCACGCATCGAGAGGACCGCAGGCTGTACACGCTTCGGGCCCTCCGGGAGTAGGTCGAGATCCCGGGCGCTGAACCAGAGGATGAGTTCGAAGCCGCCGTGGCGGGCAAGGAGGTGCAATGTCTGCAAGGCGAGGGAGGTCTTTCCGATACCCCCTCTGCCGGCGAGTGTCACGACCGGGTAGCGATCTCCCTGAAGGGTCGAGAGCAACTGGGCCTCAAGCGATGGCCTTGCGATGTAAGACCCCGGTGCCGCTGGGAGGTTCGTGAGCGTATTGCCGATTGCGTCGAGGTCGCCGATGCCGGCTGTCTCACTGCCAGGGAGCGGCCCGAGCGGGTCGAGGTACGCTGACCCGTCCTGCGATCGGGTGCTGCCGGTGACGTACGAAAGCATCTCGTATTTCTGCTCCCGGAAGTCGCCGTTCGCGACGAAGAAGTCCGCTGCCTCCATATCAGAGTCGACCAGTGCCACGCGCCGAGGACGACCGAGGAAGAGGTAGACCCCGTCAGGGATGGACTTATCCGTAGACTTCTTCAAGTCGGCGAAAGGCTCTCCTGTACCGCTGAGGACTGTGACGCGATATTTTCCCGACAGGTTGCGATGTAGGTACGCCCATTCCTGCCGCAGCCACATGAGTTCGTTCGAAGCAAGGCGAAGTCCGCTACTAAGTAGAGGACAGAGTTTGCTGCATGCAGTGCCGGTCGGCGCCCCGTGCCCGCGCGTCTTGTTTCGAAGTCGCGTAAACAGTGTGACCCATCTCTTCCCGTCCGTGTTTCCTTGCTGCTGAACCGCAGTCGGATCAAGGATCGAGATGGCTTCCTGGAGAAGGCGCGCGGACTCGTACTGCCAGGACCCCTGGCCCATCTTCTGCGTTAGATCACGGTTTATGGTCTGCGCTTCCGACAGGAGATGTTGGGCGGTTGGTCCCGCCAGCGCCTCTGCGAGGGCGCTGTCCCAGTCGCCTAGACCGGTGGCGCGCACGAGAGCATATGCGTGCTGGTAACGGGTACGCTCCCTATCGTCGTCGATCGAGGCGACGACCGCGGCGACGGTGATCTTCACCAGTAGTTCGCCGAGATACATGAGATCGTGGAAATAGGCAGTATCCGACTCCCCTTTCGCGATCTCAACCCGCTGCCACATCCTCTCGATGGGGATGAAGCTCGTTTTCAGCGGGCCCGCATTCTCGTCGGTCATTTTCATTTGATCTGCTCTGGGTGAGCTGCCGTCGCGACGACCAGCGCTAGCGTACCTCATCGCTGAGATGTGCTGGGGGCGCTGCGCAGCCATGGCGCTGGAACTGGGCCATCACTTCGGAGACACAAAGCGAGGAGCAGGGCGGCCCGGGTCCCCGGCTTTCCGGTTGCGGCTCAGCGTCGCGACGAGAATTCCAGTTCGGCCTGGGCCAGGTCAGGCCCACAGGATCGAAGTCGTTGCGTCGAACCGAGTCGCGCGCGTACCCGCCGCGCTGGCGCAGGCTCAGGCTCCGAATCCAACTTACCGAGCGCTCTCATTCTACGCGCGATACTCGACACCCATGAACGTCCTCGCCGTCTCCGGAAGTCTTCGTCAGGCTTCATCGAACACGAACGTGCTCCGCGCTCTACGGGTCGTCGGGCCGGCGGGAATCGAAGTCGTTCTCCATCCGCTTTTGGATCCGCTTCCCTTCTTCAACCCCGACATCGAAGAAGCCGGGCCTCCCTCGGCCGTCGAGGCGTGGCGTTCTCAAATTCGCGCCCACGATGCACTCGTCATCTCGAGCCCCGAGTACGCGCACGGCGTGTCGGGCGTTCTGAAGAACGCTCTGGACTGGCTCGTCGGCGGCGTCGAAATCGGCGGAAAGCCCATCGCGGTGATCAACGCGATGCCGCGAACCACGATCGCGCACGCCGCCCTCGTCGAGGGCCTGCACGTCATGGGCGGCAGGGTCGTCGAGCAGGCATCTTTGCCGGTCGCGGGCCGCAAGCTCGACGCCGACGGCATCGCCGCGGATGCGGAGCTCTCGACACGCCTGCGGTCGGTGCTCTCGTCGCTCGCCCGTGCGGCAGCCGAACCTTCGGTAGACCAGGAGTCGCCGGCTTAGCGGACGGCGCGGCCTCTGCCGTTACACTTCCGCCACCTCGGAGGTCCCATGCGCGTTTCGACGCTCCTCGTCGCTCTTGCCGTCTGCTCATCCGCGCTCGCCACGGCTGGCCCGCCAGCGCCGGGCCCGGAGTGGTTCCTCGCCCACCGCGCGGCTCTCGCCGCGAAGCTGCCGAAGGGCGCCGTCGTCGTCCTGCGCGGGCCCGCCGAGCCGGAAGCCGAGGCCGCGGACGCGTACCGGCCGGACTCGAGCTTCTGGTACCTCACGGGCTTTCCGGAGGCGGACGCGATCGCGGTCTTCCGTCCCTCGGCCGCCGAGGGCAAGCGGTACGTTCTCTTCGTCAGGCCGAAGAACTGGACCGAGGAGAGGTGGACCGGCCGCCGCGCCGGCGTCGAAGGCGCAAAGGCGGACTACCGGGCCGAGGCCGCCTTCCCCATCGAGGATTTCCAGAAGGAATCGCGGTCGCTCCTGGCGGGGGCGAAGGCGTTGTTCTATCTCGACGCGCGCGACCGGGCCTTCCGCGAGAAGCTGATCACGAGCTGGCAGGCGTTCGCGGCGGCCGGCACCGAGTCGCTGCCCGCCTCCGACGTGGCGCCCGTCGTCGCCCAGATGCGCCTCGTGAAGGACGCGACGGAGCTCGCGTTCCTGAGGGAAGCCGTGGCGCTCTCCGTGCGCGGCCACCGCGCCGCGATGGCGCTCGCGGCACCCGGCACGAACGAGGGCGTCCTGAAGGCCGCGCAGGTCTCCGCGTGCCTCGCAGGTGGCGCCGCGCGCATGGCCTACGCGCCCATCGTGGGCTCGGGGCCGAACTCGGTGATCCTTCACTATCCGGACGCGAGTCGCGTCATGCAGCGGGGCGAGATGATCGTGAACGACACGGCCTGCGAGTACGGCCTCTACGCCGCCGACGTGACGCGCAGCTATCCCGTGAACGGCACGTTCTCCCCCGAGCAGCGCGCGCTCTACGAGATCGTCCTCGCGGCACAGAAGGCCGCGATCGTGAAGGCGGCCGTCGGCTCGGTTCACCATGACGTCCAGGACGCCGCGTACGAGATCATCGTGGACGGGCTCCTGAAGCTCGGCCTCCTGAAGGGCACGCGCGAGGAGGTGAAGACCTCGCGGTCGTTCGCCGCGTTCTTCCCGCACGGTACGTCGCACTGGCTCGGCCTCGACGTGCACGACGTGGGAAGCTACGAAATCGCGGACCCGACGGATCGCTGGACGCGCTACTCCTCATCCATGGCAAAGCTGAAACCCGGCATGGTTCTCACCGTGGAACCGGGCATCTACATCCCGGAGAAGAGCGAGGGCGTGGACCAGAAGTGGTGGAACATCGGCGTGCGGATCGAGGACGACATCCTCGTCACGGACAAGGGGCCCGAGTGCCTTTCGTGCGGTGCGCCCCGCGAGATCACCGATGTCGAAAAGGCGATGAAGCCGGCCGCCGGGCAAAGCCGCTAACATCCCGCCCGTGCCCGGGCCCGTTCGCGTTCTCTCCGACGCCCTCGTCGACCAGATCGCCGCGGGCGAGGTCGTCGAGCGCCCGGCGTCCGCGGTCAAGGAGCTCGTGGAGAACGCGCTCGATGCCGGCGCCCGGCGCATCGCGGTGGACGTGGAAGGCGGCGGGATCGTGAGGCTCGACGTCACGGACGACGGCTCGGGCATGTCGCGAGAGGACGCGCGGCTGGCTCTCGAACGGCATGCGACCTCGAAGATCCGCTCCTTCGAGGACCTCACCCGCATCGGGACGATGGGCTTCCGCGGTGAGGCGCTTCCCTCGATCGCGTCCGTCTCGCGCCTCGTCCTCACGACGTCACCAGACGCGTCGGGGCTCGGGACCGAGGTCGTCGCCGAGCGCGGCGCGCCTTCGCGCGTGTCGCCGGCGCGGCACCCGAAAGGCACGCGGGTCGTTGTGGAGGACCTCTTCGGGAACGTCCCGGCGCGGCGCAAGTTCCAAAAGAGCGCCGAGGCGGAATTGCGCGCCGTCGTGAAGACGGTCACCGCCCTCGCGCTCTCGCGCCCCGACACCGCGTTCACGCTCCGTGCGGGCCCCCGCCTTCTTCTCGATCTGCCCGCCGCGGAGGGCGTGGCCGCCCGGTTTCGGGAGGTTCTCGGCATCGCGGCGGTGACGCGCTTCCGTGAGGTGGAGTTCGCCTTCGGCGGCATGACTCTGACGGGCGCCGTCACGCCGGCCGAGACCACTTTCCCGTCGCGCGCCCATCAGTGGTTTTTCGTGAACGGCCGCGCCATCAGGGACGCGACCGTGACCCACGCCATCTCCCTCGCCACGCGCGAGGTGCTGCGCTCGGACCGCCACGCGGCTTTCGCCCTCTTCCTCACCTGCGACCCCGAACTCTGCGACGTGAACGTGCACCCGCAGAAGCTCGAGGTCCGCTTCCGCGATCCGAGCGCCGTGCATTCCCTCGTCCACCGCGGCCTCGCGCACGCGTTCGCGGGCGGGAAGGGGGCGGTGGCGGTGGAAGGGGAGGCCTTCGGGAGGTCGGAGCTCGGCGAGGGGGCGGCTCGCTACGGTGCGGCTGAAGCCGCGGTAACGGGGACGCTCGTCGAAGCGCCCGCAACGGCCTTCTCTCCTTCTTCCTATTCAGAAGAAATCTCTTCTTCTCTCTCATCTTCTCCTCTCGGCCCCCTCCGCCTCCTCGGCCAGTACAAGGACTCCTTCCTCGTCGCCGAGAGCGAGGAGGGGCTCGTCCTCATCGACCAGCACGTCGCGCACGAGCGCGTGCGGTACGAGCGATTCCTCGCGCGCCTCGAATCCGGTGTACCAGCCTCGCAGAACCTTCTCGAGCCCGTCGTGTTCGAGGCGTCGCCGGACGAGGCGGCTCTCCTGTCCGGTTCCGAGGCGCTCCTTTCGGACGCGGGCTTCTCGGTGTCGGAGCTGTCCGGCCGCACCTTCCTCGTCTCGGCGGCGCCGCCCGAGACGCCGGCCGCGTCGGTCCGTCCCGCGCTCCGCGACTATCTCGAGCGTGTCGCCGCGCTGCCGGAAGGCTCCGCCCCGTCGTCGGCGCTCCGGCGCGAGGTCCTCGCGGCTTCTCTCGCCTGTCGCGGCGCGATCACGATCAACCATCGCCTCGCTCCGGCCGAGGCCGCGCGGCTTCTAGACGACCTCGCGGCTTGCCGGGATCCGTGGACGTGCCCGCACGGACGCCCGATCCTCCTCGCCTTCTCGCACGAGGAGCTCGAGAAGCGCTTCGGGAGGCGCGGATGAGCATGCGCGACCGCAACGACCTCTTCGCGCCGAAGCTCGGCCTCACGATGCCGCTCTGCGCCCTCCATTTCATCTTCTTCTTCCTCGTGAAGATGGATCCCAAGAGGGTGTTCATGCTCTTCGGATTCGATCCGGGGGCGGCGTTCGAGAGGCCGTGGACATTCCTGACCTATCAGTTCCTCCACGAAGAGCCCTTTGGGCTGTTTTTCGGCACGCTCGTCCTCTACATCCTCGGGTCGGCCCTCGAGATGGAGTGGGGGACCGGCGAGTTCACGGTTTTCTGGCTCGTCTCGACGCTGGGCGCCTCGCTCGCGGCCCTCGCCACCGGAAACGTGCTCCTCTCGGGCGGGGTCCTGACGGGCGCTTCGCTGCTCTTCGCGTACGCGTACCTCTTCCCCGACATGCAGTTCCTGATCTTCTTCGTCATTCCCGTGAAGGTGAAATGGCTCGCCTGGCTGGCGGTCGCGATGCTCGCGTGGGGCCTCCTGCAGGCGACGCTCGCCGGACGGCCGGGCGCCGGTTTCGTGAACGTCGCCGGAGCGGGGGCGGGGTTTCTCTTCTTCTGGATCCGTCACCATGGCGGGACTCGCGCGAAGAAGGCCGCGAGGCTCGCGGTGGTCGCGGTGAAGACCGCGGGGGCGGTGCGCGACGACGCGGCGCTCGAACGCCGCAACCGGGAGCTGTTTCCGAAGGTCGAGGATCTGCGTCGCGCGATGCAGGGGGGCGGCGACCCGCCGCCGCGCCAGCGCGAGTTCGCCTCCGAGCTCGCGAAGCTCGTCGCGCCCGGCGTGAACGTCTGCAAGCCCGTCGACTTCAAGGGCGACCGCGATGGAATCTGCGTCAAGTGCGAGGGCTTCGCCGAGTGCTCACTGAGGTACGTCGCCGGGCAGCCCGCCGAGATCGTGGTCAAGACGCGCGCGTGAGACGGCGACACTAGAATAGGAAGAGGAAGAGAAATGACCGCTTCATGCGCCCTCGCCCTCGTCCTCGTCCTCGCGGCCCCGGTCTCGCCGATTCCCGGGATCCCGTTTCCGCCGGGCGGGGAGATCGACCCCGTTTTCACGCAGGTCTTCACCGACCGCGCGGCGGCCGAGACGCGGAGCGCGATCGCGCGGCTCGACGCGGACACGTCCCGGAGCGCCGCCGAGAAGGCCAAGCTCAAGAAACGGCTCGGGAAGCTCCGCATCGTGGTCTTCACGACGGCGAAGTCGGTCGACGAGGCCGTGGCCGCCTACGAAAAGCAGCTTCCGGAGGCGCAGTTCATTTTCGCGGAGCGGAACCTCGAGGCCGACCTTCTGAACGGGATGAAGAGCGGGGAAATCCAGGCGAACGCCGCCGCGGTGGCGAAGGCGGCGGGCCGGCGGGGGAGGTCCGCGCGCTGGAACCGTGCGGACGGGGCCCTCGAGATCGACATCGAAGACCGTCTGATCGATCCACGCTCGGGCGCGATCCTCGAAAAGACGGTCGTGCTCGTCACGTCCCTGGGGGACTGAGAGGGCCCCGGGGTCGTCCCCACTACTCGAAGTAACCGTTCACGTCGACGATGAAATGCACGGCGCCGGGCGCGCCGTTGGAAATTCCCAACGTACCGCTCCCGTCTCCCGCGATCTTGATGATCGCGTTGTTCGCCCGCGTCTGGCCTGGACGGAACGCCACCGTGCTCGCGATGGGGACGGACTCGTCTCCGGGATAGAGGACGAGGGAGCCGGCGGCCGTCGGCTGGGCGACGGTCACGTTGACGGACAGCGCGACTGCCGTCCCCGGGATGCCGCATCGACCGCCGAGCGGAAAGACGCGCGAGGCGCCGGCGTCGAGCGCCGGCGCCGCGGCGTCCGGACCGCTGGCGCTGCGGCTGTCGAAGGCGCGGCAGGGAGTGAGCGGGTAGAAGGACGCGGCCCTCTGCCCGGAAGGCGATACGCCCAGTGTCGCGGCGGCGCTCACCGCCGAGCCGAGCGCATTGGTCGCCACGGCGCGGTACTGATGCGCATTCAGCCCTAGCGTCACGCTCGAGAGCGCGAGCGCGGGCGTCTGCGCGCCGGCATACGGCGCCCCGTCGGCCAGGTTCGCCCAGGACGAGCCTGTGTTGGTCGAGATCTGCCACTGGTAAGTGGGGGCCGGCGTTCCGGTCGCCGCGACCGCGAACTGGACGCTCTGTCCAGCCGTCGCCGTCCGGCTCGACGGCTGAGACACGATCGAGACCCCCTTCAGGGACGCCGCCGCATCCATGCGGGAGACGTCGAACAGGAACGTCTGATTGCCGTGCGTGCTTCCGTACCCGATCACGCGCACGTCGGTGTACGTGTTTCCGGCCGCGTCGACGTAGGTCACGTCGACGACGCCCGGGTCGGTGTCGACGGACGCCGTCTCGGGATGTGACTGGCTCGCCCAGGAAGGCGTCGCATGGAAAACGCCGTTCACGACCGGCACGGGAGCTTCGGCCGGGTGGCTCCTGTGGTTCAGCGAGATCGTCCCGCCGTTCGCGCCGACGATCCCGCCGAAGATTCCGGCCGCGCTGCGAAGCGGCGCGCCGATGACCTGGTAGGAATCGCTCGTGACGGTCGCCCCCGACGTCAGCTGGATGTTCAGGCGGTAGAGATCGAAGGGGAGGAGGTTCGTGGCGTAGCGGGAGGAATCGCCGCCCGGCCAAGGAAGATTCGTGGGCTGCGTCGTGAGGTTCACGTTCTCGTTGCCGAATCCGTTGTACACGGGCGGGTTTTCCGTGGGCGTGATCTGGAGCGCTGTCTGCCAGACGACCGAGCCGCTGCTCGCGCGCAGAGTGGCCGCGCCCGACGAGCCGTTGAGGCGGTAGTAGTCGTATCCACCGGCCGCGTTCGGAGAGGCCCAGTCCGAGCCGTTTGGGAACGTCTCGTAGAAGAAGACGCGGTTGAAGATGAAGTAGTCCGCGGGCGCGGGATAGTGCTGCGTGGAGAGCCAGACCTTCTTGCCGGGGTGGTCGGCGCAGTCGAAGATGTTCTGCTGGTCGATCCACTGCACCGCCGGCCGCCCCTCGATCGTCGGCGCGACCGTCTGGACGATGTCCTTGACGAGGTCGCGCGAGGCGGTCAGGTGCGGATCGAGGTTGAGGCGGTGGAAGTACTCTGCATTGAAGGCCCGTTGAAAGCCCGGATGTTCCCGCTCGATCTTGGCGATCGCGGCGGCGGCCATCTCGTAACGGGTCCAGTAAAGGAGCATTCCGCCCGAATCGCTCCAGAAGTCCCGCGTCCTGAGCTCGGGCACGTTCTGGAAATCGTAGTCCCACTCGTTGCTGGACTGGTAGACCCGCTGCGAGAGCCCGAACGACGGGTAACGGCGCGCGAACTCCGTCATCGCCTCATAGGACACCGCCTGGGCGAAGCCCTCTTCGAATCCGCTCAGCGTCGGATCGAACTGCCACTGCGGGCCGCTGCTCAGGACCCGGTCGCGCCGGAAGGCGTGCACGAGCTCGTGGGTGAGCAGCTGGTAGGTGACGTTGTCTCCGGCGTGGATCTCGTCGGCGGAGGAAAAGAAGACGGCCGACGCCGAGTATCTGAGATCTCGGACGAGGCTGACCGTGTACGTCGTGGCGGGCGGCCCGTACAGGTCGCGGAGAACGGGGAGCATCTGATCCAGGAAGCCGCTCAACGCGGCGGCCTTCTCCGGCGGCCAGGTCGCCGTCGGCGCGCCGTCGGCGGCGTATCCGGTTGGGGCGATGGCGAAGGTGATCTGGTTTCCGGCTTCGCCGTAGATCCTCGGTGAGGCCGTGAGGGGGCTGCGGCGCGCGGTGAGGCCGGTCCGAGTCGAGATCGGCAGAGCCCCCGAGAGCGTCGGCTGCGTGATCCAGACCTCTCCACCCCGCGCCTCGCGGAGGAGAGAGGAGCTGTCCGGGCCGTCCTGCGCCCGCGCCGTCTGGACGGATCCGGCAGCCAGGAAGGCCGCGGCGAAAGCGAGGAGGCGGATCCAGTTCTTCACGTGCGTGTCTCCTTGCGAGCGCTGTCGCATCGAGACAAGCTGCAACCGAGGGACCGCCCGCGGCCGTCAGGAACCGATCAGGACACAATTGAAAACAGAGCACTTAGCTCGGGCTCCGAATCAGATTGATGTGTCAGATCTGTGTCCGGCACGGTGTCAGACACAGTGTCCCTCGCCAGAAAAGAAGAAGCCGGCCCGTCGTCGGGCCGGCTTCAGGTGACTTGAAGGCGATGCGCCGTCAGGAGGCCTGAGGTCTCGACTTGTAGTGGCGGAACACCTGCCACCCGCCGAAGGCGACAAGGAGGAGCGGCCACCAGTCGTTCAGGAAGGACAGGTCGATCGTCACGAACCGGTCCAGGAGCAGGAAGCCGCCGATGAGGATGAGCAGGATTCCGGCCGTGAGGCTGCCGCTCACCCGGACGGGCTCGTCCGAGCCGAGGATGTTCGCCTCGGGCCGGCCCGTCGCGTTGATCGCCTTCGCCTGGCGCGACGCGTCGATGATCGAGAAGACCATCCAGAACGGAATCGCGATGCCGGGGAACGGCCCGTGAGAATGCTCGGCCAGCGAGATGAAGAGCACCCAGACGCCGAACAGGACCGCGGCGCGCTGGTAGAGGCCGAGATACAGGTGCCCCATGCCGGGGATGATCCCGAGCGCGCCCGCGGCTCCGGGGTTCTTCGGCAGCGGCGGCGCGGCCTGCAGGGGCCCCGAGGACCCGAACGCGATCGGGGGCGGTGGCGGCGCTGGCGCGAGCGAGGGAGGCGTCGGGGGCTGGGGGTTCATGCCGGTGTCGTTCATCGTTTCCACCTGTCTTCAGGAACGTCGAAAGGGTGCGGAAGGTTCCGGAGCCGGCTTCGCCGAAACCGCGAGGGACTCGACGGCTCCGGCGAAGACTTTCTCGTAAACGAGCTGCGAATAGGCGACGGCGCGGGCCCGGCCCGCGGCGAACGCGCGGTAGACGCGGTAGTCGAGGCGCTTCGTGATCGGGGCCGCGGCGCGGCCGATGGCGCTGTCGTCGAAGCGATGGACCGCCGCGACGCGCGCCTCGGAAAGCGCGCGCTCTCCCGCCGACGTCAGGTCGTTTGCCGCGCTGCGGGCCACGGACATCGGGTCGATGCGCAGGAGCGCGACGATCACGAACGTCGCCGCGTACGCGGCCGCGACCGCGAACCGCCAGTCGGTCGCGACGGGCTTCAGCCGGCCGAAGACGCCGCGGCGCACGTTCGCGGGAGCCAGGGCCCGGGACGCGCCCCTGGGGACGGCGGTCAGGCGCGCGAGGAGCGCCGCCGAGGGCTCGGGCTTTGCGAGGGCGCCCGGCGTCAGGTAGGCGAGGACCTCCGATGCGGCCTGGCGAGCGGTGGCATCCTCCGGCTCGTCCGCGAGGCGCGCGAGGAGCGCCTCGGAGGGGAGCGGTTGCGCGAGAGACGCGAAGGCGGCGGCCTGTCCCGCCACGAGGGCCGCGAGGACCGCGCACTCCGCGCAGGCCGCCGCGTGGGCGTCGGCTGCGGCTGAGGCGCGAGCGGCCGTGGCCGGGGCGTCGGGAGCGTGGTCGAGCGCCTCGGCGAGGCGCTGTTCGAACGCGCGACAGGCGGCGGTCATCGCGCGCCCCCTGTGGCGGTCGTGGGGCGCGCGGCGAACGGCGAGTAAAGCGAGCGGCCGTCTCCCTCCGACGCCCCGACCCGTCCCCGAACGACGCGCGCGAGCTCGATGCGCGCGCGGTTCAGGCGCGACTTCACCGTGCCGTCGGCGAGTTTCAGGAGGTCGCCGATCTCGCGGTAGTCGAGGCCGTCGAGGTCGCGCAGGATGACGACCTCGGCGAGCTCGTTCGGCAGTTCGGAGATGGCGTCGAGAAGCATTCGGACGCGCTCTCTTCGAACGGCGTCGGCCTGCGGGTCGTCCGTCGAGGGCAGGAGCGTCGAGACCGCGTCATCGGAGAGGAACGAGAAGCCTTTCTCGCGCTTCCTCCGGCGATAGTGATCGATGCACAGGTTCCTGGAGAGCGCGGCGATCCAAGCGAGAAGCGAGGCCTCGGTGGGCTCGTAGCGGTCGAGATTCTGCCAGACTTTCAGGAAGCAGTCCTGGGTCAGCTCCTCGGCCTCTGCGCGGTCGTACGTCATGTGCCAGGCGATTCCGTAGACCTTTTTCCCATAGGCGGCCACGAGGTCCGCCCAGGCGCGGTCGTCCCCCCGCTGGCAGCGGGCGACGAGTTCGGCATCGGGGTGGGGCGCAGGCGGCATGAGTCCTCAGGACTTCATAACGAGAAAGCGGCCGGATCGGTTCCGTCGCGCCTAAGTCTATAATCACGCAGGAGTTCCGGAGGAGGACAGAACGTCGATGCGGACCCGATCCGCCCGTTCAGGGCTTTTGGCGTTGATTCTCGCCGCCCCGGCCGCGGCTCAGAACCCGACGGCTCCCGCCCCGGCGACGGCGGTCCCCGCCCCGGCCACGGCGCCCGTGCCCGCGGCGCCCGCGCCCGCCTGGCGCCCGTTTCAGGAGCTGGGTTTCCTCGTGGGCTCGTGGTCTGGAGCCGCGGAGTCGGGGGCGCGGGTGGGCGGCCGGGTCGCGCGCTTCACGCCGGAATTCTCCGGGAACTACCTCGTCCACCGTGGAAGCACGATCCTGACCGCCGACGACGGCAAGGAAGAGACGATCGAGGAAGTGGGGTACTTCGCCTACGACCGTGAGAAACGGCGTTACGTCGCGTCGTATTTCTTCTCGACCGGCATCAGCGCCACGTTCGACGTCGAAGTCGCGCCGGAAAGCGCGCGTCTCGTGTCCCGCGAACTGCTGAACGCCGAGGCCGGAACGAAGGCACGGATGCTGTTCGCGCGCAAGGCCGACGGCGAGCTCTCGCTCTCGATGGACCTCGCGCCCCCGGGCAAGGACTTCGTGCCCTTCCTCACGAGCAGCCTTCGGAAAAAATAAGTCTGGTAACCTCTTTCCTCCGCGCCGAGACCGACCCATCCGGTCCCGCGGTCCGAAAGCAGGTCCCATGTCCGGAATCCGCAACATCGCGATCATCGCGCACGTCGATCATGGCAAGACCACGCTCGTGGACTGCCTCCTGAAACAGTCCGGCACCTTCCGCGCCAACGAGGCCGTCTCGGGCACCGAGCGGATCATGGACAGCAACGACCTCGAGAAAGAGCGCGGAATCACGATCCTCGCGAAGAACACCTCGATTCGCTACCACGGGACGAAGGTGAACATCGTCGACACGCCGGGTCACAGCGACTTCGGGGGCGAGGTGGAGCGCGTCCTCAAGATGGTCGACGCGGTTCTGCTGGTCGTGGACGCCGCCGAGGGCACCATGCCCCAGACGCGCTTCGTGCTCCGGAAGGCGTTCGAATTGGGCCTCAAGCCGATCGTCGTCGTGAACAAGATCGACCGGCCGGACGCCCGGCCTCACCAGGTCATCGACGAGGTGTTCGACCTCATGGTCGACCTCGGCGCCACCGACGAGCAGCTCGACTTCCCGATCGTATATACGTCCGCCAAGTACGGCTTCGCGCGCCGGGAGGTGGACCACACGGAGACGGACGTGCGTCCGCTCCTCGACGCGATCCTCGTGGAGGTGCCGGAGCCCGGCGGCAACCCCGCCGCCCCGCTCCAGATCCTCGTGGCTTCGCTGGACTACGACAATTATCTCGGCCGGCTCCTCATCGGCCGCATCGTGAACGGCACGGTCAAGCCGGGGCAGCAGGTCTCTGTCTGCAAGCTCGATGGCACCGTCACGAAGGCCAAGGTCGCGAAGGTCATGGCGTTCGAAGGGCTCAGGCGCGTCGAAGTCGAGGAAGCGCACGCGGGCGACCTCATCGTCATTTCGGGCATCGACGAGGTCACGATCGGCGAGACGCTGGCCGATCTCGAGAACCCCGTCGCGCTCGCGCCCATCAACGTCGACGAGCCGACCGTCTCCATGATGTTCCGCGTGAACGATTCGCCGTTCGCGGGCCGTGAGGGCAAGTACGTCACGAGCCGCAACATCGGCGAGCGCCTCCAGAAGGAGCTGCGGACGAACGTCGCGATGCGCGTGGAGGAGACCGACAGCCCCGACGCCTTCCGCGTGTCGGGCCGCGGTGAACTGCACCTCGCGATTACAGTCGAGACGATGCGCCGCGAAGGCTTCGAGTTCGCGCTCTCGCGCCCGCAGGTCATCCTCAAGGAGATCGACGGGCGGAGCTGCGAGCCGATCGAGCATCTCGTGATCGACGTTCCCGAAACGGCGATGGGCACGGTGATCGAGAAGCTCGGCCAGCGCAAGGCCGAGATGACGAACATGACGAACCACGGCTCGGGGCGCGTGAGGGTCGATTTCCATATCCCGACCCGAGGTCTTTTCGGCTACCGCAACGAGTTCCTGACGGACACGAAGGGCGAGGGCGTTCTGTACCACGTCTTCCACGGCTACGAGCCGTTCAAGGGCGACGTGATGGGCCGCGGGCGTGGCGCTCTGGTGTGCAAGGAGGCGGGGGAGACGACGGCGCACTCTCTCGAGCGGCTCGAGGAGCGTTCGACGCTGTTCCTTCCGCCCGGCATCGAGGTCTACGGCGGGATGATCTGCGGCGAGAGCGCCCGCCCGAACGACCTCGTCGTGAATCCCTGCGTGAAGAAGCACCTCACGAACATGCGCTCGTCGGGCTCGGACTTCGCGATCCGCCTCACGCCGCCGCGCCTGATGCCGCTCGAGCTCGCGATCGGATGGATCGAGGACGACGAGCTCGTCGAGGTGACCCCGAAGTCCATCCGGCTCCGAAAGCGCATCCTCGACCATTCCACGCGCCGCGTGTCCGAGAAGAGGAGCGCGCTCACGGAGGAAGAGGAAGAGTGAGGGCGCGCCGGGCCGCCGCCGCCGCGTTCTTTCTCGCCGTAGGGCCCGTCGCCCTCGCCGAGAGCCGGGCCGCGGAGGTCGCCGCCTGGCTGACCGGAACGTTCGAGGCGAAGGATCCCGCCGCGGACGGCGGGGCCGTCCGGATCGTCATCGTCTCGGTCCCGAAAAGCCGCATCGCGAACGGCTCCCCGGTGCTGTATCGCGAGCAGGCCGCCCTTCCGAAGCTCGACGAACCGTCGCTCCAGCGTTTCTACCGCCTCGAGGAGGTTGGGGAGGTCGTGCGCCTGCGCGCCTTCGACCCCAAGGACCCTCTCATCGTGCGCGGCAAGTGGCGCGACCCCTCGGCTCTCGCCCTGTACGGGGCGAGCGACGTCCGCGAGAGGCCCGGCTGCGAGCTCGCGCTGAAGAGAGTCGGCACGCGCTGGGAAGGCGGCACGCCGGAAACCACGCCGCAGGCGGCGTGCCCGTCTAACCTTCGGAATGCGGTCCGGATGACCTCGTCCGTGACCCTCTCGAAGGACGAGCTCATGCAGTGGGACCGGGGCTTCGACGAAAAGGGCAAGCAGAGGTGGGGCTCCCGGGAAGGCGGCACGACGTTCGTGAAGAGGTCGGCGTCGGCGCCCGTGGACGACGCCCTCCTGGAGCGGACGGTCGGACGCCGCCCGGAAACGGCGCCGGCACCGGCGGCCCTCACGGTCACCAGCCGCTCTTCACCTTCTAAGAAATTCAGCCTCGCGGAGCTCCGCGCGCTTGCGGGTTCGGACCGGCTTCCCATTTCGCGTCTCCTTTCGCGCGATGAGACCTCGTTCGCCACGGTCGTCGTCGTGACCTCTCGGAGCGATTCGGTCTCCGTCTTCTCTTTCGCAGAAATCTCTTCTTCCGGCGGCCCCTTTCTCGAGGTCTCCTCGGGCGCTGCGCGCCTCGTCGCGGTCGGCGGCCGCGGCCTCGACGACGTCATCTCGGTCGAGCTTCGGGTTCTCGCGCCCGCGAAGTAGCCGCTACCCGGTCACGACGAACGCACCGTCTAGAATGTCACGTGCGCTCGAACTGCGCGCCGACTATCCGCGCCTCGAGTCCGACCTCGCCGACTGGTTGAAGCGCCGCGCGCGTTGAACGTCAGCGCGTCAGGCCGGCGCGGCCGCGGCTTGCGGCTTGCGGCGGCGGCCGCCGCGCCGGCGTTTGCGGGCGGGGGCCCGGCCGTCCGGAGCGGATGGGAACGACTCGGGCGGGGGGACGAGCGCATCCGGAAACGGCGCGCCTGCCGCGCGCGCGCCGAAGCCGCGTTCGACGGCCTCGTCCCAGGCCGCGGCGGCTTCGCGGTAGCGGCCCGAAGCGCGCGCGTAGAGCGACAGAAGCGCGACCGAGGCCTTCAGGTAGGGCCTGCCGGCGAGGCGGCGCACTCCGGGATCCGCCGGATGCGTGCTCGTGAGCCGTCCGAGCGTCTCGAGGACGTGCTTGACGGTCTGCGTCACGTGATTCGGAAGCGCCATCCGGATCCCGAGTGGATTCACCGTGTCCTCGAGAACCGGCAGGATCTGTCCCGGGCCGGCGGGCGCCGGTGGGCCGCGGCGGCGCACCGCGTCGAAGACGACGGGGAGGAAGACGGCGGAGAGAAGCGCGGCGTCCTCGAGTCTTTTTCCGGCGGACTGCAGCGCGTCGGTCTCGCGGAGGAGCGCGAAGAGAAGGCTCCCGGCCGTTCCCTCCGCCGCGCGCGCGGCGCCCGAGCCGCCGAGCTCCGGCAGGAGCGCGTCGAGCAGACCGGCCTCCGACCAGAGACGATACGTGTCGTGTCCCCATCCGCGCCTCAGGGGGTCGAGAAGCTCCTCGGTGACGCGCGGCGCAGCGCTTTTCGTGACTTCGTGGCGCAGCTCGGCGATGGCTTCGCGCACGTCTTCGGACATCGCGAACGAGAGGCGCGCCGCGAACTCGCAGGCGCGGAGCATCCGGACCGGATCCTCCCGGAAGCGGATGAGGGGGTCGCCGATCGTGCGCACCACGCGCCGTTCGAGATCCTCGACGCCGCCCACGAAGTCGAGGACGGCATACGTCGCGACGTCGTAGAAAAGTCCGTTGATCGTGAAGTCGCGGCGGAGCGCGTCTTCCTCCGGCGTGCCGAACGTGTTGTCCGAGCGGATCAGGAGATCGTCGGCGCCCTCCTCGCCCTGTTCGCCCCGGGCCGCATCGGGTGTCTTCCGGAACGTCGACACCTCGACGATCTTCCCGCCTTCGAAGAGGATGTGCGCGAGGCGGAAGCGCCGCCCGATCACGCGCGAGTTGCGAAAGAGGCGCCGGACTTCCTGCGGCCGGGCGTCGGTGCCGATGTCGAAGTCCTTGGGGGTGCGTCCCGTCATGAGGTCGCGGACGGATCCTCCGACGAGATACGCCTTGTAGCCGGCGCGGTGCAGCCGGTACAGGACGCGCAGTGCGTCCGGGTCGATATAGCCGCGCGAAATGGGATGTTCGGCGCGAGGCAGGATGCGGGGAATGCTCATCCCGCGGGATGTCGAATCGACATCGAGCTTCAATTGTAACCGTTTCCCTGCCGGCCCGAAAAATGAAACACTCGGGCGGTGTTGAGGCGCATCGGCGGGGTCGACGATCGGCGCCGCGAGCCGCCCCTCGTGCTTGCGGCGCTCGTCGTCGGGGCGGTGGTGGCGTCCCGTCTTTTCGCGCTGGCGCACTCGCCGGGCGAGATCGACGAGGCCGTGTTTTCAGGGGCCGTCACGCGCTTCGACCTCTTCGACCTCTCGCCCCAGGCGCCCGGCTTTCCCGTCTGGATCCTCCTGGGCCGCGCCCTGCTGCCCTTCTGCGTGACGCCGTTCAATGCGCTCGCGACCGCGTCCACCGTGCTCGCCGCGTGCAGCGTGCCCGCGCTCTACCTGTGGGGGCGCCGCGTCGTCGGCGGCTGGTCGGCGCTCGCGGGCGTCGTCCTCGGGTATGCGCTTCCCGTCGTCTGGGTCAACGGCGGGCGCGCCTTCTCCGACATGCCGGCGACGGCCCTGTTCCTCGGCGCGCTCGCCTGTCTCGCGAATTCCGAGGAGCGGCGGTCGCCGAACCAGACGCGCTGGCGCGAACTCGTCTTCGCCCGGCGGTCCCGCCTCCTCGCCCTCGCGGCCGGGCTCCTCGCGGCTGCGGGCTGCGGCGTGAGGCCTCACCTCCTGCTCGGCTTCTTCCCGCTCCTCCTCGTGTGGACGTTTCGGATCATGTCCCGTCCCGGTCAGGCCGACGCGGCGTGGACGTTCGTCCTGTCCGCGCTCGCTGGCACCGCGGCGTGGGGCGTCTGGCTCTTCGCCCAGGCGGGCGGCGCGCCGGGACTCTTCGCGTCGCTTTCGGAACGGGTGGGGTTCCGCGCGCACGCGTTCGCGACCGGCACGGTGGGCACGCTCCTCGACTCCTTCCTCGTGCGGGATTTCCTCTCGTGGCGTCGCGCCGTGGCCGTCCTGGCCGTCGCGGGCACGGGCCTCGTCCTGCTCGCTCTCCGGAAGCGCCGCGGCGCGGTGGATCTCGCCCTCGTCCTCGTCCCGCTCTTTCTCTCCCTGTGGTTGCTCCATAGCCGCGCGATGTCGCGCTATTCCGTCCCGTTCGTGCTCGTGCTCTGTCTGGCCGTCGGCGCCGGGCTCGAGGCTCTCCTTCGACGGGGCTTTTTCGCGTTCGGGGCGGCCTCTGTCGTCGCGTTCTTCTTCGCGCGCGAGGCGTGGCCGGAAGTGCGGGCGAGCGCGCGCGAGGAGACCCCGCCCATCGCGGCGCTCAGGACGCTCGAACGCTACGTCCATCCGGGCCGCGAGACGATCGTGGCCGATCCCGACTTCCACGCGTTCCTGAGGACCGAACGGTGGGAAGGGCGCCTCGTCGTGTGGGGCTATTCGGACGAGGAGCTCGTGCAGGCGCCGCGCCAGATGAACAAGCGGCTCGTGCGCCTCGCGGATTTCACGGGCGAGACGGAAGCGCCCGACGTCTCCGATCCGGCCTGGCGGTCGTGGACGCGCGGCGGCCTCGTGGCGGAGGCCCTGGGGAACCGGCGGCTGCTCGCTGTCGCGATACGCGACCCGGCTCCGCCGCTGTTCGGCCCGGGGTTCGGCGTGCGGGAGTCGGCACGCGGCATGCCCTCCTTCCGCTGGGCGGGGCCTGCCGCGCATCTCTACGTCCCGGCGGACCAGGGCCCCCTCTGTGCGGTGCTCTCGGGCGATCGCCCGGCCGAGGCGGGGGACACGACGCTGCGCGTGACGGAAGCCGGCTCGGGCCGGGAGATCCTGACGCGGCGGATCGCACCGGGTCCCTTCGACCTCGCGATCGTCCCGCGCGCGGTCGTCGGGCCGATGCCGGGACCCGCGGAGTACGTGCTCGCCTGCGATCGCCCCAGGGATCTCCCGCTGCTCGAGGGCGCGACGCGGCCAGCCAGGGGTTGCTTCACGTTTCGCGAGGCGACGTTTTCCTACGCGCCGGAGGCGCTCTGGACCCGGCAGGTGGCCCGGCTCGTCGCCGACATGGGCGCGCCGGACGACGGCCGGTTCGATCCCGAGGGCTTCTTCGGCCGCGAGAAGATCGGGGACACCGGCCTCGATCTCCGCTGGACGACCGGTGACGCCTCGATCGTCTTCTCCCCCGTGCCCGGCTTTACTCCGGCGCGGCTCGTGCTCCGCGCGCGCGCGGTGGCGACGTCCGTGGACATCGTCGTGTCGGTAGGAGGCATCGCGGCCGGCTCCGTGCGCGTGGCGCCGAGTCTCGGCGAAGTGTCCCTCGCGCTGCCCCTCGAGGCCGTGCGCTTGCTCTTGGGACCGGAACCCTCGCGTCTCTCGTTCCACACGACGACGACGGTGCCGAGGGACGCCGGGGTCGGGCAGGACACGCGCGCTCTCGGAATCGGGATCGATCGGATCTCGCTGGAGTAGGGAGAGATTCGGAAGAAGATCCTGCAGCGCCTCGCGCTGGAAGAAGAAGAAACTAGCGGCGCTTCGCGCCCTCCTTGGAAGGTGAAGAGAGACGGAAATCGCGGAGCACGGAAACGAACGCCGCGATGAAGAGCCCGACGCCGAAGAGCGGCCAGAACATCGCCCAGCCCTCGTCCCATTCACCTTCTAGGAAATTCTTTTTCCCCGGTCCCCCCACGAGCCCGAAGAACAAGACAGCCCCTGACCACAAGAGCAGCAGGAACCGCAGCTTGTGCGCGATGCGGCGGCGGAACTCGGGGAAGAAGAGGAGCACGAGCGGCGCTCCGACCAGGAGGATCAGGAGCGCCGCTCGCTTCACGGGTTCAGTGCGCGGGAATCCCGCGATCGCGGTCCTTCTGCAGGACGGAGTGGTGGCGGCCGTAAAGGAAGTAGATGACGAGGCCGATGGCCAGCCAGCCTCCGAGGCGCCACCAGTTCGCCGTCGGCAGCGAGAACATGAGGAGAAGGCAGGTCAGGATCCCCATGATCGGGACGAACGGCACCCACGGGCAGCGAAACGGCCGGTGAGCGTTCGGATTCGTCCGGCGCATGATCAGGACGGCCCCGCAGACGATGACGAAGGCGAGGAGCGTCCCGATGTTCGTCAGGTGCAGCAGGGCGTCGATCGGCAGGAAACCGCCCATGATCGTGACGAAGACCCCGATTGCGATCGTCGACTTCCAGGGCGTCCGGAACTTCTCGTGGACGGCTCCGAAGAAGCTCCGTGGCACGAGGCCGTCGCGCGCCATGGCGAGGAAGACGCGAGGCCCGCTCAGCATCATGACGAGAAGCACGGACGTGATGCCGGCGACGCCGGCCGCGGCGATGATGCCCTCGGCCCACCCGATTCCCTTTTGCTGGAAGGCGCGGCTGACCGGAGCGGCGATGTCGAGCTGGTCGTACTTGACCATGCCCGTGAGCACCGCGACGACCGCGATGTAGAGGACCGTGCAGATGAGGAGGGACGCGATGATCCCGATCGGGACGTCGCGCCGCGGGTTGCGGGCTTCCTCGGTGTGCGTGGAGACGGAGTCGAACCCGATGTAGGCGAAGAAGATGATCGCGGCCCCCGCCAGGACGCCGACCGGCGACCCGGCCGGATCCGTCTGGCCGGCGACGTGATGGCCGAAGAAGCTGATGCCGGTCCATCCGTAGGGCGCGAACGGATGCCAGTTCGACGTGTCCACGAGGAAGGCGCCGACGCCGATGACGAACAGGACGGCGGCGAGCTTGATCATCACCATCGCGGCGTTGAACGACGCGCTCTCCTGGATGCCCTTGATCAGGATGAGCGTGACGATCACGACGATGACGATCGCCGGAAGATTCAGGAGCGAGCCCGTCGAGAGGAAGCGGCCCGTCGCCGCATCGTAGTGCCAGGGCGATTCCCTGAGGAGCGGCGGGATCTGGATTCCCAGCTTGCTGAGGACGTTCTGGAAGTAGCCGGACCAGCCGGTCGCGACCGTCGCGCTTCCCACGGCGTACTCGAGGACGAGGTCCCAGCCGATGATCCAGGCGAAGAGCTCGCCCATCGTGGCGTAGGCGTACGTGTAGGCCGAGCCCGCGACCGGCACCATGGCCGCGAACTCCGCGTAGCACAGCGCCGCGAAGACGCATGTGACGCCCGCGAAGACGTAGGACAGGATCAGCGCGGGGCCCGCCACGTTGTGCGCCGCGGCTCCTGTCGCCACGAAGATGCCGGCGCCGATGATCGCGCCCACGCCCAGGCTCGTGAGCTGAACCGGGCCGAGAATCCGGCGCAGCCGGTTCTCGTCCCGCATTTCTTCCTCGAGCCTTGCCATGGACTTCGTCGCAAAGTACGGATTCGCAGACAACGGAGGCCCTCCTCTTCATCGAGCGGAACGATTCTCTGGTTCGGGGGAAGATACACCGCCGGCTCGGGGGCTGCCAGAGAATCGGTCGTGGCGCGCCGTAGAATGCGGGGGCGAGGAGCACGCATGCCGTTCACGAAAACCAGCGAGTTGACCGCCGCCGCGATCGCGGACGAGTTCCGCTCCGGCGCCAAGTCCTACGGGGCGAAGACGCAGCTCGACGGAGTCCGGGTCCACCGGCTGCCGCGTCACGTGGACGATCGCGGCTTCTTCCAGGAGATCTATCGCGCGAAGGCCGACCACCCGGGAAGCGAGGCGTTGGCGGAGTTCTTCCGGGACGTCCCGGTCGCCCAGATCAACTTCACGATCGTGAACGCCGAGAACCACATCAAGGGCCTGCACTACCACCTCAAGCAGCAGGACGTCTGGTACTGCCCGCACCCGTCGAAGGCGAAGTTCGTCCTCTACGACGTTCGGAAGGATTCCCCGACGTGCGGCAAGACGCAGGTCATCGTGGCCGGAGACGGACACGACGTGCTCGTTCGCATCCCGGAAGGCGTCGCGCACGGCTACCGCCCGCTCACGAACCCGTGCGCGCTCTTTTACATCGTGACGCGCACGTTCGACGTCAAGGATCCCGACGAATGGCGCATCGCGTGGGACCACCCGGCGGTCAAGGATCTCTGGGAAGTCCCGAACGGCTGAGGGCCGTCCCGGAGTTTCAACGCTTCTCGCGGACCGTGAGGACGGGCACCGGGCAGAGGCGCACGACGCGCTCGGCCGTGGAGCCGATGAGGAGCTTCTCGAGCGCGCTGCGACCGTGCGTTCCGAGGACGACGAGCGAGGCCTTCGTCCTCACCGCGGTCTCGACGAGCGCGTCCGAGGGACGGCCCCACAGGAATTCCGAGGTCGCCCGGACGCCCCGCTTCTCCGCCGAAGCGACGGCGGCCGCGAGCCGCTTCTTCGTGGCCTCTTCCCATTCTTTCTGCGTCGACACGTCGAGGTAGGGCAGCGCCCCGGCCACGTCGAACGCCTGCACGGGTTCGATGAGGACGTGCACGATGTGGATCCTCGCGCCCTGCGAGGACGCGAGCGAGACGCCGAACGAAAACGCGCGCGCGGCGCAGACGGAAAAATCCGTCCCGACGAGGATGGTCTTGAGAAGGGGAGCGGGCTTCTTCGACATCTTGGACACTGTCATCACCTCTTCCTGCGTTCGCCACCGGAGCGGCGCCGTTTGAGCGCCGCGACGGCGCCATCGATTTCTTCGGCCGTGGGTTTGAGCGGAAAAGGCTCCCCGCGCCTGTAGCAGAGGACGCCTCCCACGTAGGTCGCGACGACGTGCGACCGGTCCATGCTGTAGACGATAGGGCCGTACGGGTCGTCGCGCCAGACCGTCGGTGAGGCGAAGCCCGAGCCGGGGTCGAGAAGCACGAAATCGGCCCGCCGCCCCGTTTCGAGCGTGCCGGCCTCAAGGCCGAGCGCCGCGGCGCCGTCGGCCGTCGCCATCCGCACGACGTCCCACGCGGAAAGCACTCCGGCGCCGGGACGCACCTTCGGCAGCAGCGCCGCGAGCCGCATCTCCGTGAAGGGGTCGAGCCGGTCGTTGCAGGGCGCTCCGTCAGCGCCGAGCGTCACCCGGATGCCCTGCGCCCGGTATTCGGGAACCGGACAGATCCCCGAAGCGAGCTTCAGGTTCGAGGACGGGCAGTGCGCCACCGTCGTGCCGCGCGCGGCGAGGAGGGCGCGCTCTCTCGCATCCGCGTGAATGACGTGCGCGAGGACGACGTGACTCCCCGAGATGCCGACGTCGTCGAGATAGGTCACGCTCCTCTTCCCGGTCCTCGTCATGACGAGCGCCACCTCGTCCGCGTTCTCGGAGGCGTGCGTGTGGACGAGAAGCCCGTTCGACCGCGCGCGCGCGGCCACCTTCCGCAGGAGTCCGTCCGTGCACGAGACGGCGAAGCGCGGGCAGTACGCCACGCGCAGCCGTCCTCCCGCCGTGCCGTGCCATCTCTTCGAGAGGCGCTCCGTTTCCGCGAGGGACTCGTCCGTGCCGGCGCGGAGCTCCTCCGGGTTCGTGGCGGGGTCGTCCATGAGCGCGTTTCCGCTCGTGACGCGCATCCCCGAGGCTTCCGCCGCTCGGAAGACCGCGTCCGTGTGGTGGACCGTGCCCATGTCGAGGAGCGCCGTCGTGCCGCCCGCGAGGAGCTCGGCGAGACCGAGCCGCGCCGAGATTTCGAGCGAAGCCTCGTCGTGCGCGGCCTCCCCGGGCCAGACGTACGTTCTCAGCCACGGGAGGAGCGGAAGGTCGTCCGGGCCGTTTCGGAGCAGCGTCTGGCAGAGATGGATATGCGTCTGGACGAATCCGGGCATCAGCCAGAGGCCGCGCGCGTCCACGCGTTCGAGACGGCGGCCCGCGGCAATGGCCTCGGCGCCTCGCTTGCGTGCGTCCGCGTGGAGCGCGACGATCGCGCCGTCCTCGACGAGGATGGCGCCGTCCGGCGTCACGTCGGCCGGCCGCGTCATTCCGAGGACGCGCGCGCCCTCGATGAGAAGGATGTTCATGCCCAGCAGCGGATTATCCCTCGCTCAGGAGGGCCGTGGCGCGAATCGTTCAGGCGAGGAGGGCACCCTCGTGCGTCAAGAGCCAGCGCTTGCGCGGAACGCCGCCGCCGTAGCCGGAGAGTTTTCCGTCCGCCGCGATCACGCGGTGGCAGGGGACGACGACCGAGACCGGGTTCTTGGCGTTCGCGCCCGCGACCGCGCGGACGGCGGACGGCTTCCCGACCGCCCGCGCGAGCTCGGCATACGACCAGGTGGCCCCGGCCGGAATCTGCCGGAGGCGAGACCAGACTTTCTCCTGGAACGGCGTGCCCTGCGTGTCGACCTCGAGCGCGTCGAGCGCGGTGAGGTCGCCTCCGAGATAGCGGCGGAGCGCGAGTCCGGCGCGCCCCCCCTTCGCGTCGGGCACGAGCTCGAGCGCGCCAAACCTCTTCTCGAGCTCCCTTTTCAGGCGGGGCCAGTGGTCTTTGAAGCAAAGCGCGACCAGGCGCTCGCCGCGGCGGGCGAACACGATTGCGCCCTCGGGCGTTTCGAGCTCGGTGACGAAGAGGGATGTCGTGGTCATCGTGTCTCCTTCCTGCTCCCGCCCGCGTCCGCCGCGAGCGAACTCCAGAGGTGCAGCGTCGCGTACGCGCGAAACGGGCTCCATGAGAGGGCGCGCTCCCGGAGCGCCGCGACGCCCGCCGGAACGCGGACGGCCTCGAGCGCGCGGCGGAGGCCGAGGTCGCCGGCGGGGAACGCGTCCGGCTCGCCGAACGCGCGGAGCGCGACATATTGCGCCGTCCACGGCCCGATGCCGGGGAGCGCGCAGAGGCGTGTTTCGAAGTCTTCCAGACCGCGCGCGGCCGTGAGCTCGATCCGACCCATGCTCACGGCCGCGGCGAGCGTCCGGATCGCGGCGGCCCGGGCGACCGGAATGCCGATCCCGGAGAGGTCCGCCGCGGCGAGAGCGGCGGGCGCCGGGAAGAGATGCGTCAGTCCATCCGCGCCCCCGCCCGGGAGCGGGCGCCCGAACGCCGCGACGAGGCGGCCCGCGAGCGTGCGCGCCCCGCGCACGGACACCTGCTGGCCGAGGATCGCGCGAACCGAGAGCTCGAACGGGTCCCACGCGCCCGGCACGCGCAGGCCTGGACGCGCCGCCACGAGCGGCGCGAGCAGTGGATCGCGGCCCAGCACGTCCGCGATCGCGAGAGGGTCCGCGTCCACGTCGAAGAGGCGCCCCGCGCGGCGTACGAAATCGAGGAGGTCCGGTCCCGGTGTCAGATTCGTCGAAAGCCGCAGGAAATCCCGCCCGGGTTCGTACGAGACGGTCAGAGCTCCCGCTCGTCCCCGGCTTTCGATCGTCCGCGAGTAGGCATGACCGCGAACGGCCTCGACGCCCGGGAGGGCGCGTTCTTCGAGGAAAGAAAACAGAGACGTCGCGTCGAACGGCAGGCGGAGCGGCAGCCGGAGCGTCAGAAGTCTTTCGTCCGCCCCCGCCCCCGCCGGACGCGCGGTGACGTTCGATGTTTTTCGCAGTCCGGTCGGAGTCCGATGGAACGTTGCGCGAATCGCGTCGTTGAATCGGCGGACGCTTTCGAAACCAGAAGCAAACGCGACGTCCGTGGCCGAAAGCGACGTCTCATCGAGCAGCCGGCGCGCGAAGTGGACGCGGTGCGTGCGCTGGAGCGACGCGGGGGAGGCGCCCACGTGCTCCGCGAACAGGCGCCGGAGGTGGCGCGAGCCGAGGCCGAGGCGGGCGGCGAGAGCCTCGACGGATTCGCGCCCGTCGCCGTCGAAGATGCGCTTCAGCGCGCGCGACACGGTCGCGGACGTGCCGTTCCAGACCGGCGATCCCGGCGCGGTCTCCGGCCGGCAGCGGCGGCACGGGCGGAAGCCCGCGTCCTCGGCGGCCGCGGCATACGCATAGAAGCGCATGTTCTTCGCTTTAGGAAGAGGCGCGGGGCAGCCGGGCCTGCAATAGACGCGCGTCGTCACGACGCCAACGAAGAATTTTCCGGCGAAACGGCTGTCCCGGCTCAGGATTGCTTTGACGCAGGCCGCTTTCTCGAGGTCCACGCCGGGAATCTACTCCCGGTCCGCCCGAAGACTGGCCGTTTCCGGACATGACTTTCCGGCCTCGCAGGGAGAGCGGACCGTCAGGGGGCGGGCGGTTCGGGCGGGACGGGAGCGTCCGCGAGATCGACCGCGGGGGCGCCGCCGAGGCCGATGCGGTCCGCGATCGGGACTTGCGCCGCGAGGACGAGCGCGACGAGCTCGGGCAGCGGCACCCCCCACTCCTCGGCTCCGCGCGTCACGTACGTCCGGTCCACGGAGCGCGCGAAGGACTTTTCCTTGAGCCGCTTGACGACGGACTCGACGGGTACGTCCGCGATCTTTTTCGTCGGGCGGATGAGCGCGCACGCGCCCGCAAAGCCCGTCAACTCGTCCGCCGCGAGGATCGCCTTCTCCATCGGTGTCTCGCGCGGGATGTTCGTGTAGAACGCGTGGCCGCCGATCGCCTTGATGAGCGGCTCGGGCCAGCCGCGATCTCTCAGGATCTCCATGCCGCGCCAGACGTGGTCCTGCTCCGTCGGGTACTTCTCGTAGTCGAAATCGTGGAGCATGCCGACGAGGCCCCATGTTTCGATCTTCGCGGCGTCCGTCACGCCCGAACTGCGCGCGAGATGGCGCATCGTCGCCTCGACGGCGAGCGCGTGGCGGCGGAGAGACTGCGTCTTCGTGAACTCGGTCAGGACGGCCCATGCTGTGGCGCGCGAGGGATTCATGGCGGAAATCTTATCCCGCGCGCCCCGCCAGGGGTCGGGGCAGCGCCTCCGGGCGCCGCCGGTCGAAAAGAGGACTGGTTGGTCCGGTAATCGATTTCCTGCACCGGTTTGCGTGCATCATGTGGGTTTTGGGTTGACTTTCCCGCGGTCCGCACCGATTCTCCTTGGGCGTGAGCGGAATCCGAGAAAAAAGGGGTGGGGCGTGGCAACAGTGAAAGCGGCCGAGATTCTGAAGACTTGCGACAAGGAAGGCGTCCGGTTCCTGCGTCTGCAGTTTACGGACATCCTCGGGATCATCAAGAACGTCGAAGTCCCGCGCTCGCAGTTTGAGAAAGCGCTCGACGGCGAGATCCAGTTCGACGGGTCTTCGATCGAGGGCTTCACGCGCATCGAGGAATCCGACATGGGCCTCGTGCCGGATCTCGACACGTTCCGCATCTTCCCGTGGTCGCACTCGAACGGAAAGGTCGCCCGCGTCGTCTGCGACGTCATCACGCCCGATGGCAAGGCCTTCGCGGGCTGTCCGCGCCAGACCCTGAAGCGCCAGATGGAGAAGGCGAAGGCCATGGGCTACACGCTCATGACCGGGCCGGAGGCTGAGTTCTTCCTCTTCATGCGGGACGCGAACGGCGATCCGATCGTCGACACGCACGACCAAGGCGGCTACTTCGACCTCACCCCTGTCGACCGTGGCGAGGAGGCCCGCCGCGACATCGTCGTCGCGCTCGAGGCGATGGGCTTCGAGGTCGAGGCGGCGCACCACGAAGTCGCCCCCGGCCAGCACGAGATCGACTTCAAGTACGGCGACGCGGTCACGACGGCCGACCAGGTCACGACGTTCAAGCTCATCGTCAAGAAGGTCGCGCTCGACCATGGCCTCCACGCCACGTTCATGCCGAAGCCCATTTTCGGCGTCAACGGCTCGGGCATGCACGTCCACCAGTCGCTCATCACGGGCTCGGGCGCGTCCGTGAAAAACGCGTTCTTCGACCCGAAGGCGAAGTACCAGCTCTCCGGCCTCGCGATGAACTACATCGGCGGCATCCTCAAGCACGCGCGCGCGATCGCGGCCATCACAAACCCGCTCGTGAACTCCTACAAGCGGCTCGTGCCGGGCTACGAGGCGCCCATCAACGTGGCCTGGTCCGAGCGCAACCGTTCGCCGATGGTCCGCATCCCCGCGCGCCGCGGCATGGGCACGCGCTGCGAGGTCCGGATGCCGGACCCGGCGTGCAACCCGTACCTCGCGTTCACGGTCATGCTCGCGGCGGGCCTCGACGGCATCAAGAACAAGCTCGAGGCGGGCGAGCCCGTGAACCAGAACATCTTCGAGATGTCCGCGCGCGAGAAGAAGCGCCTCAAGATCGACGTTCTTCCGGGCAGCCTTGCCGAGGCGCTCGACTGCCTCGAGAAGGACGACCTCCTGAAAAACGCGCTTGGCGAGCACATCTACGAGAAGTTCGTCGAGGCGAAACGGTCCGAGTGGCAGGCCTACATCGCGCGTGTTCACTCCTGGGAAGTGGACCGCTACCTGCAGGCGTACTGACGAGCAGCCCCCGGAACGCCGGCGCGGGCCCTGCGGCCGGCCCGGAACGTGCTTCGAATGCTCAGAAGTCGAGCTTCGCGCGAGCGGCTGCGAGGATTGCCGCCACCGCCGCGGGCAGGCCGAGCGCGCGAGGGTGGACGACGAGGTCATAACCCGCCGGATCCTCGATCTCCCTCTGGAAGGCCTGCCACGCGAACTCTCGCTGCGCCGTGTCGTTCGCCGCGATGCGGCGGCGCGCTTCATCAAGCTTGAGGCCCATGTCATGCGCAAGCGCCTCGGCCCGGTCAGCGGCCGGGGCCACGGCCCGGACGCGAAGCCCGTGTGCGGGATCCAGGATGAAGTTCGCGCCGCGTCCTACGAGCACCGCGCGGCCTTCGCGTCCCAGCCGCCGGACGACGCGCGTCAGATCGACGAGGTAGCGGGACTGTCCCGGGTCGGTCGGAAGGATGAACGGCGCGAGGTACTCGACGAACGTGCGAACGCCTTTTTCGTCGAAACGTTCGAAGGTCGACGCGTCGCGCCGCGTTTCGGCCGCCACGGCCTGGAGGATCTCGCGATCGTAGATGCGCCAGCCGAGGGCGGCGCCGAGGAGGACCGCGAGCTCGCCGCCTCCGGATCCGAGCTCGCGCGACAGCGCGATCCAGGGTCCTTCGGCCTGCGCCGGCCTCGCCGACGAGTCTTCCGTCGCCCGACGGCACATTTCCTTGAAGCGACCTTGGCGGTCCGCAAGTTCCACTCCGGGAAGCGTCGAAGTCATGACGACCTACCCCTGGCCGACCAGCCGTCGGCCGGTTCAGAGCCTCCTTCCAATGTAGTGCCGCCGCGCCGCGCCTGCATGCCCGCGGCTTCACGCCGTCACGAAATGAACATCGCATCGCCATAGCTGAAGAACCGGTACCCGGCGGCAACGGCCTCGCGGTATGCGGCAAGGACGTTCTCGCGGCCCGCGAACGCCGAGACGAGCATGAGGAGCGTCGAACGCGGAAGGTGGAAGTTCGTGAGGAGCCCGTTCACGACGTGGAATGCGGCTCCCGGCACGAGAAAGAGATCCGTTTCGAAGGCACCGGCGGCGACCGCGCCGCCGTGCGCGCGGGCCGACGCTTCGAGCGTGCGCACGGACGTCGTGCCGACCGCGACGACGCGACGCCCTTCGCGTTTCGCCCGGTTCACGCGTTCGGCGGTCTCCGCGGGGATCTCCGCCCGCTCGAGATCCATCCGGTGCTCTTCGACGCGATCGACTTTCACGGGCTTGAAGGTCCCGAGCCCGACGTGCAACGTCACCCGCGCGATCTCGACCCCGCGCGCGGCCAGGGCGGCGAGCATTTCCCCGGTGAAGTGGAGGCCCGCCGTCGGCGCCGCGATCGCGCCGGGCTCGCGCGCGAAGACGGTCTGGTAGTCCGCGCGGTCCTGCTCGTCCGCCACGCCATCCGGGCGGTGGATGTAGGGCGGGAGGGGAGCGGAGCCGAACAATCCCAAAGCATCTAGGAGGGATTCTTTGCTCCCGTGCTTTTCGAACCGGAGAGTGTAGAGGCCGGCCTCTGTGCGCACCGGACCGGCGCTTTTCTTAGAAGGGGAATGTGCATCCGGCCCAGCGGCGGGAGGCGCCTCGGCTGGCTCCGCCATCCATCCACCTTCGAAGAAAAATCTTCTTCCGGCCTTGACCCGCCTCCCCGGCTTCGCCAGGCAGCGCCAGAGCTCGGGACCATTCGAAGAATCCGATTCCTCTCCCCGCACCCTCTCGACGAGCAGAAATTCCGTCCGCCGTCCGCGCTCGTCGGTCCCGAAGATCCGCGCCGGGATGACTTTCGTGTCGTTCACGACGAGAACGTCCCCGGGACGAAGAAGGGTGGAAAGGTCGGCGACGAAGCCGTGGCCGACCATACCCGTCGCGCGATCCAGCGTCATGAGGCGGGCCGTGCCGCGTGGTGCTGGGCGCTGTGCGATGGACCCGGCGGGAAGGTCGAAGGCGAAGTCGGAGACGTTCATCGGCCGCATTCTGCCCGCAGAGGCTCCGCTAGACTTCCCGTACATGCGCGCGCGGGAGAGGATGGTCATGGGGCTCTACGTCCTCCTGGCGCTTCTTTCGGTGCCGGTCTTTCCGCATTTCCTCTCGCCCAATGAATTCACGCGCTGGGCGTTCGCCGTATCGCTCGTCGAAAACGGCACACCCGAGATTTCGCGCGTCCTGCCGCTCCCCGGCCCTCTTTCGAGGATGTAGCCGGAGAGGACGGCCGGGTTTATTCGAACAAAGCGCCCGGTGCGGCGCTCGTGTCCCTGCCTGGCTACCTCCTCGCGCGGCGCGAGCGGGAACTCGCGCTTCCCCCGCCTGCGTGGCCCTTCGACGAAAGTTCCCGCCATTGACTCCTTATCGGCCACGCGTGTAGTGTCCGCGCGCCCATGGGAGAGGCTCCTGGAACTTTCCGGAAAGTCCGGCTGCTCGACGCGGCCGGCATGACTCGCGCGATCTCGCGCATGGCCCGTGAAGTCGTCGAAGCCGAGGGCGGCACCGACGGCTTCGCCCTCATCGGGATCCGCACGCGTGGCGTCCCGCTCGCGCAGCGCCTCGCGGCCGAGATCGCGCGGACGGAGGGCGTCCAGGTGCCCGTTGGGCTCCTCGACATCACGCTCTACCGCGACGACCTCACGACCGTCGCGTCCTCGCCGGTCCTCAAGAAGACGGAGATCCCGTTCCCGGTCGAGGGCCGCAACGTGATCCTCTGCGACGACGTGCTCTTCACGGGGCGCACGGTCCGCGCCGCGATGGACGCGATCCTCGATTTCGGCCGCCCAAGGAAGATCCTCCTCGCCGTGCTCGTCGACCGTGGCCGCCGCGAGCTGCCGATCGAGGCCGAGTACATCGGCAAGAAGATCGCCACGTCCGCGACCGAGATCGTCTCCGTGACCTTCCGGGAGACCGATCGCGAGGACGACGTGTGGCTGCTCGACCGCGAGGCCGCCAAGGCGGCGCCGAAGGTCGCGCCAAAGCCCGCGCGCGAGAAGGTCCCGGCGCCGCGCCGCCGATCGCGGAAGAAGTAGGGAGCACAGGCGGCGTGACGAAGCGTCCCGATTCCCCCGACTCCGCCGCTCCCCGCCGTGCGCTTTCGAAGAAGGATCTCCTCGACATCGACGGGATCACCGAGGACGACATCCGCCTCGTCCTCGACACCGCCGAGTCGATGCGGGAGATCAACCAGCGCGCGATCAAGAAGGTCCCAACGCTTCGCGGCAAGCTCGTCGCGAATCTGTTCTTCGAGAACTCCACCCGGACCCGCTTCTCGTTCGAGATCGCCGAACGCCGGCTGTCGGCGGATTCGATCGCCCTCTCCGCGACGGGCACATCGGTTGCGAAAGGCGAGACCCTCCTCGACACGGGGCGCAACCTCATGGCGATGGCGCCGGATGCCATCGTGATCCGCCACCCGCGCTCTGGTGCGCCGCACCTCCTCGCGCGCAGCCTGCCGTGCGCGGTCGTGAATGCCGGAGACGGCACGCACGCGCATCCCACGCAGGCACTGCTCGATGCCTTCACGATCCGGCGGGCGAAAGGCACGCTCGCGGGTCTGAGGGTCGCCATCTGCGGCGACGTCTCGCACAGCCGGGTCGCGCGGTCGAACGTTTCGCTCCTGACGAAGATGGGGGCGGGCGTCACGCTCGCGGGGCCGGCGACGCTCCTGCCCGCCGAGATCGAAAGGACCGGCGCGCGCATCGTGACGCGCATCGAGGAGGCCGTCGACGGGGCGGATGTCATCATGATGCTGCGCGTTCAGAAAGAGCGCGGCGGCGGGCTCGGATTCCCGTCGGACCGCGAGTACTTCGAGGTCTTCGGCCTGACGCCCGCGCGCCGGCGCCTCGCCAGGAAGGACGCGATCGTGATGCACCCGGGCCCCATGAACCGCGGCGTCGAAATCGACTCCGCCGTGGCGGACGGGCCGGACTCGGTGATCCTCGACCAGGTGGAAAATGGCGTCGCCATACGGATGGCGGTGCTGTATCTCCTGATCGGAGCGAGCGGTGATGAGTGAAGCCGTCCTTCTCAGGGGCGGGCGCGTCGTCGATCCGTCCCGCAACCTCGACCAGACGCTCGACGTTCTCCTGCGCGATGGCGTCGTAGCGAAGGTGGACGAGAAAATCGCGGCCAAGGGGGTCGACGTCGTGGATGCCGCGGGTCTTGTCGTCGCGCCGGGCTTCGTGGATCTCCATGCGCACCTCCGCGAGCCGGGGTTCGAGCACAAGGAAACGGTCGAGACCGGCACGCGCGCCGCCGCGGCGGGAGGCTTCACCTCCGTCTGCGCGATGGCGAACACGATGCCCGTCCTCGACGATGCGCCGGCGGTGGCCTTCCTCGTGCGCCGCATCCGGGAAACGGCCCTCGTGCGCGTTTACCCGATCGGCGCCGTCTCGAAGGGGCTCGAGGGCCTGGAACTGGCCGAGATCGGCCTCATGAAGGCCGAAGGCATCGTGGCGGTCTCGGACGACGGAAAACCGGTCGCGAACGGCATGCTCATGCGGCGTGCTCTCGAGTACGCGACGATGTTCGGTCTGCCCGTGGTCGTGCACGAAGAGGACCCTTCCCTCGTGGGCGGCGGCGTCATGAACGAGGGGTGGACCTCCACGCGCCTCGGCCTGCCGGGCTGGCCGAACGTGGGCGAGTCCGCGATGGTCGCGCGCGACGTGCAGCTCGCGGCGCTCACGAAGGCGCGCCTCCACATCGCGCACGTCTCCACCCGCGAGAGCCTCGAAATGATTCGCGTCGCGCGCCGGGCCGGAATCGCGGTCACGTGCGAGGTGACGCCGCATCACCTGACGCTGACCGACGAAGAAGTCGCGCGCTCCGGCTACGACACGCGCTTCAAAATGAACCCGCCGCTCCGGTCGGAAGCCGACCGCGCGGCCCTCGTGGCCGCGCTCGTCGAAGGGACGATCGACGCCGTCGCCACCGATCACGCGCCGCACCACGAGGACGAAAAGGCTCTCGCGTTCGAGGATGCACCGTTTGGGGTGACGGGGCTCGAAACGGCCCTGCCGGTTCTCGTGGACGCGCTCCTCGTCCCGCGCGCGATCACGCTCCAGCGTCTCGTCGAGGTGCTGTCGACGGCGCCCGCGCGCGTCTTCTCTCTTCCGGGCGGCACCCTCGCCGAGGGGGCGCCCGCCGACGTCGTGGTGTTCTCAACGACGAAATCGACACACGTCACACCAGACGGCTTCGTGAGCCGTTCGAAGAACTCCCCGTGGACCGCGCGCACGCTGCGCGGGCGCGTGGAGAGGACCTTCGTGGGCGGGCGTGAGGTCTTCGCGCGCGGCGTGGGCCCGGTCGGTGGTGCCCGTTGAGCGGCAACTACCTCCGGCCGGTCTCCGGGGAAGTTCCCGTGGCCGCGGGACGGCCGAAGCGTGTCGTCTTCGTGGACGAGTCTCCGCTCTACGCGGAGTCCTGGCGCGCCGTCCTCGCGTGCCGCTACGGGCCGGCCGTCTCCTTCGAGTTCCACCGCGACCCGCGCGAGGCGCTCGAAGCGCTGGGCCCGGACGTGAGCCTGCTCCTACTCGATCTCGAGCTGCCGCTCTTCGGCGGCCGAAAGCTGTTCGAGTTCGCGAAGGAGCTCGGCGTGACGAACCGGCGGATCGTCATCCTCTCGAGCCGGCCTGCCGAGGAGCTGCACCAGCTGTTCCCGGACGGCTCCTGCCTCGCGGTCCTCAACAAGACAGAGCCCAACCAGCAAAACGCCTTTCTCATGATCCTCGACTCGATCGTGAAGCGGCACTAGGACGCGCCACGTCCGGTGAGAGAGCTCTGGTCACGCGAGGACGAACGGGATCTCACGGAGTTCCTCGATGCCGTCCGCCGGGACGATCTCGTCGGCGCGTTGTTCGCGATCGAGGGGACGCCGCCGGTCGCACGGCGCCTGGCCGAGGGGGTTCTCGACGAGGCCGCGGCCGTCGTGCGGGAGCGCGCGGCCGGGACGCGGTCCTCGTTTCAGAAGGCGCGGCTCCTCGCGCGCGTCCTCGCCGAAGAGCTGGGTTTCGCCGGCGACGAGGACGACTACTACGACCCACGCAACGTCCTCCTCGGTCCGCTGCTCGAGCGGCACAAGGGGATGCCGATCCTCCTCTCGGTCCTCTGGATGGAGGTGGGCCGGCGCGCGGGGATCCCGGTCGCGGGCATCGGCCTCCCCGGTCACTTCATCGTGCGCGTCGGGCCGCCGCCCGGGACGCTCGCGGATCCCTTCGCGGGAGGCGTGCCGCTCACGGTCGACGACTGCCGGCGGAAGGTGAAGGCTCTCGCGGGCGGGCGCGTCCCCTGGCGCGCGGACTACCTCCGGCAGATGGAGACTCCGGCGCTTCTCGAGCGCGTCCTCAGAAACCTCTCGGGCTGCCGCGGGCGGACGGGGGACGAGGCGGGCCGGTTCCGCGCGGTGACGTTTCTTTCCGCGCTGCGCCCGGATGAGCCGGAGAATCTCCTTTCCCGCGCCGAGCTCGCGGAAGAGCTGGGGGTCCGCGGGCTCGCCCGCGAGGTGTGGGCGGAGATCGTCGAAAGGTTCCCGGAATCCACGCAGGCCCAGGCCGCGTCCGAGAAGATGGCGGAAGAGGACGAGCCGCCCGTGTTCCATTGAGCGGCCCTTGCGCGCTGGATGTCGCCGTCGCCGCGGCGCGCGAGGCTGGAGAGGTCCTCGTCGGGCACTTCGGCCGGCTGGACCCGGCTCTCGTGGAGGAGAAGGCCCTCAACGACGTCGTCTCGATCGCGGATCGCGAGAGCGAGGCCGTCATCCGCCGCGTCGTCCTCGGCGCGTTCCCGTCGGACCGTTTCCTCGGCGAGGAGACGGGGCTGTCGGGCGCGGACGAGGCCGCGCCCGCGTGGATCGTGGACCCGCTCGACGGCACGGCGAACTTCGTGCGCGGCTTCCCGCACTGGGCCGTCTCGATCGCGCGCACGCGCGGCGGCCTCCTCGGCACGTTCGAGGCGGGTGTCGTGTGGGATCCCGTCAAGAAGGATCTCTTCACCGCCGAACGGGGTGCCGGCGCGTTCCGGAACGGCCAGCGGCTGCGCGTGCCGCCGCGCCCCGGGCTCGACGGTGCCGCCCTCGCGACCGGTTTCCCGTTCCGGCAGCAGCACAAGATCGACCGCTATCTCTCGATTTTCCGCGCTCTCTTCATGAAGTCGCGCTCGATCCGGCGCGCGGGCAGCGCCGCGCTGGATCTCGCGTACGTGGCTGGCGGCATCTTCGACGGCTTCTTCGAGTTCGGCCTCTCCCCGTGGGATACGGCCGCGGGCGCGCTCCTCGTCACGGAAGCCGGCGGCCTCGTCACGGACTTCGA